>Ga0228711_1002671_pt1 | contig 27519 bp, 15 predicted proteins | sample MedpolnodulmetaG_2_FD_177996 | JGI IMG/M metagenome (GOLD analysis project Ga0228711, IMG submission 177996) | Root nodule microbial communities from Medicago polymorpha collected in Santa Monica, California, United States - brown nodules | ecosystem: Host-associated > Plants > Roots > Nodule... | reverse complement strand
CATCTTTATATTTCAAGAATTCCTTAACCATGTATGCTTTGACCAAATCTTGTTCTGCTTGAATTAACACCAAGGATATTCAATGGGGGGGATAAGAAGGAGTATTTCCTTGGGAAATCAGTGTCGCGCACAAATTTTTCATACAAGTACCTAGAATGAAAATATAATATTAGATACTATAAAATGTTATACAAATTAAATAATTTGTTCGGTCAATTTAAAGTGTTTCGGAGTACCTGATATATACACAGACAACAGAGACACCTATTTTTGTATTTTCAAAAAACTCATACATTTGTTCTTTGGTAATGTCTTCATGATACTGTTCTTCACCAAAAATACCTTCCTCCATAGTTATCTGACGAGCAGCTGTGTTTTCCATCATTTGCACTGCCACCAGTGATTTAAGAGCATACACCCACGATGGACGACACTTTGCAGAGTAAGGCTTTTGATGTTTGGTTTTTGCAATATCTTGTTTTTGTTTTGTAATTGGAATATTGCTATGTCCACCCTTATTAGTGACTTCTTTCGACTTTTGTGCTTGAAACATATTTCTTGGTTTATCCTTCATGATTTTAGTGCCTTCATGCAATTTTTGTGTTTGAATCTAAAATATTAATTGTATAGTTAATTTAGTTAATGATTAATAAATGATTGTATAGTAAAATGAACATTTCTTGTGTATATCAATATACCTGATACAAATGTTCATTACAATGCTTCACTTGTACTTGATACAACAAGACTAGATTATATAGAAAATGTACTAATTAAATGTACCAATTTCTAGAAGAAAAATTAAACAAACCAGTTTTGGTGCTTAAAGTTAACTTTTTTAATAGATTTTGTTAATTGAAGATTGATTGAATATTGAATTTCTCTATGCATCTTTTTCTCATAGTTTTTAGTCTTGTATACTTGTTAATTATTTGGTGAATGAATGAAAGCAGATTATGCCAGTTTAGGTGCATATTCTGCAATGTTCAGGTGCATTTTTTATAATGAATAATAAATGGGATTACACGAACTCTATAGTGAGATTCAGTTATCATAAGCTATAATGTAACTTTGAGAAATCGTATGTTTCTTGTTCTTTCTAATATCATACTAGAACTCTATAGTGTTGTTGATAATATTTATTTAGATACTATTTATTTAGTGATATGATTGTGAGAACTAAGAAATGTTAGCAAAGCAAAACTCTTATCTTTTCAAAAAGCAAAAGGGGTACCGTATAATTATGTTTATTTTTTTATGATTCACATGCATAAGCATGGGATAAATTAATCAAAAATACACGTTTATTGGATAAACGAAACCCCTCACAACTAAATTTAACCCAATAAGCAAATAAAAGCAAAAGAAGGTCTAATTAGGTTCCTGTTACCTATTGCAAAAAACCCATTCCAAAATTAACACTAAAATTCCACTTCAAACACAACACTAAAACAATGAACAAAAATTCAATTGTTTAAATCACAAATAAAATCCATAACAAAATGAATAAAAGATTGGTGTGATAGAGAGAGATACCTGGAGAAATTAAGAATGACAGATTTCCGTGAGAGAGATAGAGAGAGCCGAGAGAGAGGTTACTGTGAGAGAGTGAGAGCCGTGACAAAGAGAGGTTGTTGTTGGGGGTTATGATTTAGGGTTTGGGGGATGAGAGGAAAACCAATTTTTTTTTGAGGGAGAGGGATATGTTTTTTGGAAAAGTTTGGAGGCAGGTAATATTTTAGTGGGATCTGGTCAGTTTTGTGGGTGATATATTGATCAAAATCCCATAATTTTAGATGATATATTGATAAAAATATATGAAAAAAAAAACGTTTAAAAAAAAAAGTAAAAACATCAAAATACACAACACATGAATCGAACAAGGAATCTAGAGAAAAAGGTACAAATGCTTTACCACTCGGTGATCTCAAATTTCTTTAAATATAGTGATTTTCTTTAATTTATAAGCGCTATTTTTCTCGAGGTTATACTAGCGCTTATTAAGCGCTATGTAATGTTGATTCATTTTTAGCGCTTTCCATCAAAACGCTATATGATTAATCCTTTTTTAAAAAAATATTTATTATTTTTGTTGAACCTATGTTGGCGCTTTCTCGACAAAATGCTATATAAACTTAGAAGCATAGATAGCGCTTTTTCAAAAAAGCGCTAGCTAAGACTCCGTGTTTTAATTTATAGCGCTTTAGTGTTAAAAGCGCTATTTATAAGGCGCTATATTTTTCCAATTTTGTAGTAGAGAAAGAAAATGTTGATGGAGTTGGCTCTTCTAAGGCCTTTGAAAGACCTATTGCTACACGTGAGACCAAAATTGTTCCAAAGATTACATCTCATGTGCCTATTGTAGAGGACCGCTATTGTTACTAATGAGACAACAAATGTTAAAAAAAATATAGTTCAAGTTGAAGAGCATGCAGTTCCCGAAAATGCTCATGAGGTGGAATTTGATAAGGCAGACATGCCTCATGTTAACCATGCGACAAACAGGTCGGAAAGGAAAATGTTGTTTTTGGATTTTTAAATTGTTGTATTTGAATTTCTAAATTCTATTTTTGAAAAAGAATATCTATCGAAGTTGTTATTCGGTTAAGTCACGACCAAGTCGCTCTCTTTAAGACGTTTCGTGGCACTGCCCAAATTTGTGCAAGACAGACTATCAACCACGCACCTCCAGGATAAAACAAAAGCTCAGTTACATCTGTGCGGTTAACTACTGCACTGTAGAAAACCGTTCGAGATTTACACCCTCAAATATTCAAATATGGTACTAAGACCACTCTTTAATACTAAAACCACTCTGTTATGGTGTTGAGACCAGTCAAATATGGTGTTACCACCATTCTAACTTTAAGGGCCCGTTTGATGGTTAGGATAGAATAGAGGCAGGATATGATATAAAGTTGGATAGAGATAGGATATGATAAGGACATGATAAACATTAATCCTATCATGTGTTTGATGCGCACATGATAACAAACATGATATCATTATAATTAAATGAAAAAATTGCTCTCATAATTAATTAAATATTATAAAAATGGCATGTTATTAATAATTATAATAGAAAATACATGCTATCATTATTTTAAAAATGACAATATTTTAAAAATGGCAGAATATCAAGATAATAAATAAGGAATGATATTTTAATCCCATCAGGATAATTTCTAACCCAGCATATACTCAGGATAGAAATTACAAAGGAAAGTCAGGATAGGATAGGAAAATGGTTTATTTTATCCTATCCCATTGGTGCATCAAACATGAGATTTTGGCAGGATATGATTAATGTATCATATCATGTCTCCCTATCCTGACCATCAAACGGACCCTAAGTTCTCTAAACTATCAATATGGTACTACGACCACTCAAATATGGTGATACCACCATTTCGACTTTTTAATCTCTCCTCAAAAAGAAAAAAATATTGAAATAATATTTATATAATGTTAAGATCATTCTTAATTCTGATGGGACATTATTGTTCCAAAAGGGACTATGATCTTAAAACTACGCTTTATTACAAATGGACATACATTATCGAAGAGATTATGTTTTTAAGACCTTTCTTAATTTCGAAGGGACATTATATCGAATAGGGACGAAGGTCTTAAGAACACTTTTATTTCTGAAGGGACAGAAAAATGAGAAGAGAAGAAGGATAGCTCATCAACATAAGCTAGAGGGAGAAGAGAGAAAGAGTTCTCGACAACTCGATAAAAACTCTTTGGTGTGATTTTTAAACTGAGTGGAGTCCTTTATTTATATATAGAGAGATTTTGTAACTGTTTTAGCAAAAATTGCGGCAGCAATTACTCTAATGGATAAGATCAAAAGGAACTTATCCATTAATCAGTTCAACAACACTTGTGGATAAGATGAAAAAGAAACAAATTCACAAAAGTGGAGGAAACAAACTCATTGGATTTGAATGAAGGAAAGATAATAAATTCAATTGAATTCTTATTCTTGTTCTTATCACAACCACCATAAACTAAATTTATGGGAAGTCATATTCACGAATAAAAATAATGATTACTATTATTTTTATCATTATCAAGTATTTAAAATTAAATACCTCAATTTAAACACTATTAATGTGTGTGTTCTGTTTTATGTGGACCTCCACACTCTATTTTTTCAATTCACACAACATTAAATCAAAGTATAATTACTTGGTGTTTAATCTTTCAATTTTTCTTCTAACATCACACCAATGTTCCAACAGAAAATATGTTCCAACAGAAAATATCCAAGTTGATAGTGGAGACAACCGAGAGGTTTCTACTAGTGCTCTCTCGGTATTTAACAACCCTTCCATTGTGCCTTGTCGCATTCGGAATCAATGTCATAATTGTTCTCAGTTTGACATTCATATTTCCTCTTCTCATATTTTTCGGGAAGGCAATGGTTGCACTGATAAGTTTGCTAACATGGGACATTCTATTCATGCAACAGTTTGGTGGGACTCTCATCCCGGGCCTCATAGGGAATCTTTTTTTAGGGACAGCTTCAGTCAACCTGATTTTCGGCTCCCCTATCTATATTTTCTTCTATGCTTTCTTTTCCTTATTTTTTCCTTGCTTTGTTTTTCTGTGGGTTTTGATTTGGTCCCCCCTCATGTATATATTTTTCCCATTTTTTGTTATATATATTATGAGTGAGCAATAGAGGATGGGAGTTCTTACGGATGCCTGGGCTCTCTTTGATGTTTCCCTCACTATTGCATTATCCAAAAATGCATACATACACATAAAATGAATTGAATACATTTCTACTATTATGTAAAATATATTTTGAAATCATCAACTTATTAATCGTATATCACCATTTCAATATTTGTGTAGTTATTTTTGAAAATAATATTATCACATATATACATTTTAAAATCAAATTAGATGTTTGTATAATTTTTACTTTTTTTACATTGTCAGTACATATAAAGTAAACACTAAACATATTTAAATTTTAGGCTTTAAAATGTTTTATTGATCCCTATAAATATATCAAATTTTCGCTTTAGTCCCTCTAAAATTTTCACTCACTACTTTTAGTCCCTATTTTTAAAAATATAGAGTGATTCTTATAATTAATATTATAAATTTTCGATAAAATTTTATTCAAAAATATGAATTCTACATATGAGTTTACGTTAAAGTAAGGACCAAAATCGAAGATGGAAAACTTTTGGGGAACTAAAAGTTGAAGAAAATTTTTAGAGGGACTAAAAGGAAAATTTGATATATTTATAGAGACCAAAAACATATTTAACCCTAATTTTTATTATAATAATTTTGACTAAAATTGCGCGCATATATATATACATAATTTTCATTTGTGTTTGAGTGCAATTTATGTTAAAGTTATAAAAAAATTGATATGATATTTTGAATATTAATAATAATAGAACCATCACATGTTACTCGTGAGCTCATTATTTATTGTTTAGAACCTTTTGACCTATAAAATACACAATTTTGTAACAAACTCATCATTTCTTTTTTATTTATAATAAATTACCAAAGTGGATGGAGCTAAAAAAAATTAAAAAAAAACTTTGTATGGTCTATTTTCTCATTTGAATCGTTGACTTGGAAGCTCAACAGTCGTAGAAACAATGAATATGGACCGTTTGATGTTATAACATCAATAGTCGTGTGTCTTGTGAATTCACTATCTCAGTTTAGATAATTTTCAAACAATCACACACACTCACCCACTCTCGTACAAGAAACTCTCTTTGGTTTCTCTGATTATCTATAGAAGGGAATCCGATCCTAGTTTTGCAGAAAAAATTCCTTATCTTTCTAGGGATTTTCCTAAAAATCCCTACGCGAAATCAAAGATCTCCATAATGGTTCATTCTCAACTAGGTTCAAATATTTCACCTCCACCATCACATTACACCACATATTTGTACCAAAGTTAGTGCAATCAACTTAAGGAAGATCTTTTGAATGAGGCCAACCATCACTCTAGTTTTTCTGCAATGGTTCCTTCCCCTATCAGCCCATTCCCTTTGATCCCAACCCATCGGTACAAGGCTACTCACACCAATGGGTCTCAAAGAGAATTTATCAGTGCTCGAAATCCAATGGTCTTTTCACCAAACCATAATAAGCTGGAAGACATACATGGTCGCCTTAACACTAGCAAAGGAATTTGGGATTTGTCTACAAAAAATATCTTTCAATATGGGGAAACTTCACAGGTAAGTCCCTCTCTATCACCATCACTAGCTTATGATGCACATCAATTTGTGTCAGTTAATCCTGAGCTTCAAGGAGATCTTTCATGCAATGATGGAATTGGAAACAAATCCCAAGAAAATGATCAACGATTCGTGTTGAGTGACCAAAAGCGGCGGAAGAGGATTCAAAATAATAATGAAATTCAACACAAGGATCCCAATCAAATCAAGGGACAATGGACTTCAAATGAGGATCGGTATATCAAATCATTTAAAATTTTGCATTGTCTTTGCTTATTGTTTTAATTTTCAAGATTCATCTTACCTTGATTATATATATTTTTTTTGTTATTTGTTATCAATTCTTGACAGATGATAAACAATGATTAATTATTTTATATTTTTGTAGGGTTCTTGTCCAATTGGTGGATCGCTTTGGGCTTAGAAAATGGTCTCGTATTGCCGAGTTTCTGGAAGGCAGAATTGGAAAACAGTGCAGAGAGAGATGGAATAACCATCTTCGACCAGACATTAAGGTGTCATTCTTTTGAATCATTTCTAAATTTTATCTCTTATACATACACATATAAATAAAATAATACCAACTCTAAGCAATATTGATTCTTGCCTATTTTTTTACCTTAACATATTTGATTTTTACATGTATACACATAGCTGCATCAAATAAAACGTAAAAAATTGTGGAAGCATGTAAATAAATGAATCAATGCAAGTAAAATCATTATGTGTTTAATATATTATAAAGAAAAACATAATTTGTAACTATCATAATAGTTTAATTAACATTTCATTGAATTTATAATGATCTTTTTGTAATACATCACCACTAGTCTAGTTGTCTATTTTTATAAATAAGTATTGTACTAAATAGAGATACAATGTTCTTCTTGTTCCTATCATCAAGAAGTAATTTTTTTAATAGACATTTTTTCAAACATTTTTGAAAATATTGATGATAAATGTGTTACTTTTTGTAGAGAACAAAAGTGACGATGTCTATAGCAATGCACATAAGTTTTATCCGTAAGTGTTTTTGATTAATATTTGGGGGGATTATTTACCCTTGTTTCTTAGGGATTTTTTTTTTAGAGATGGTCACAGACTTCCATTCTTTATTTCCTTAGATTTCTTGCATTTTTAGTGTTTCTGTTTTTGTCCTTTTTCGAGGGTTTTGATTTGGTCCCCCTTCTTGCACAATTTTTTCCTTTTTTAATAATTTTTTTCGAGCAAGTGGTATAGGATGGGGGCTGGTAGGGAAGCCTAGTTGCCCCTTGATGCCTTCCTTTGCCTTTTGATTCATAAAAAAAAAAAACAAATAAGTTTTTTGATTAAAATCTAGTATTGAGGTAGTTTTTGTTTATAGAAATTTATCTTTATCTATTTTTAATTTTGGTAATTTCGAATAGATGAATTTTACACGAATGATATTTGACTTCTTTTCACGCAACTCCTTTCACATATGTTTTTGTTAGAGTCTTACATTGATTATATAAAAGTGTTTAATATATTATTTAAGTGAGGAGTTTCTTTCGCTTAATGGACTAGACTCTCATTTGTTTTTTTAAAACAATGTTATATTAAATTGTTAGTATTTGATAGAGGTGAAAATTTGAACTCAAGCCATTCTTATAACTTAACTCTTTCACCTCAGCCACCAAGCCAAACCTTGTAACTCCCTTTTATCGCTCATTTGTAAGACTAATGTTTCTTATCTTCCAAAATGACTAATATATAGTACCATGAAGTTTTGACAACCGTCTTGTGTTATGTTCATGATTTATGTTAAAAACTTATTTTGTTTTGTTTCGTTGCCGCTCCCTATCAAAATAATTCATGTGGAATAACTATGCTCAGTTTTTAATTACATTGCATTGTAAAATGTTATTCTTAATTATCATACAATGTGATCGATGTTGAACTCTAGATATGCATGAGTAGGATTCATATATAATTGTCTTACCCACACAGATTGTTATGTATGATTTCAGAAGGATTCATGGACCGAAGAGGAGGACAAAATACTAATCGAAGCTCACAAAATAGTTGGAAACAAGTGGACTGAAATTTCAAGGAGATTACCGGGACGCACTGAGAACTCCATCAAGAACCATTGGAACGCCACTAAGCGCCGCCAAAATGCCAAAGGGAAGAACAGAGGTAAGAGTTCAAAGGGAATACTACTTCTGAAATACATAATGGAAGTCACCAATGTTAAGGAAGTTGAAAAGGAGCCGATGATGTATTCTACGAGCATGATGGATATTAGAAATCAACCGAATTTTGAAAGCTCAGAGAGTGATTTTAGAACTGACGGTTTGGCTACTCCAGAGAACGAAATTTGTGGGTATGCTCCAATGATGATCAATGGTGATGATGGAATGGCAAGTGGATCTGGTAGCACAATGAATTATGAGTTTGGATCGTATGGAATGAAGTTTTTTCCTGAGGTTCCTTTTAAGGAAGAAATTGATCTCATGGAGATGATCTATAAAAACCCTTAAGATGGGTTGGGTTTATTAGTAATAAAGTTATCATGAATTTATGTTTCGTTTATGTTATTATTTAACTTGTGTTTTGCGATGTGATGTATTGTTTTAATAACTCTATTTAGAGTTATTTTGTTTTGCTAAATTTTCTGGTGGATGTAACTAATGCTTGTTTAGTATTATGACTTGGATTGATAACTTTTATGGAGACTTTTTTTTTTTTTTTAAAGAACTTTTATGGAGACATGAAACCTTAATTATGTGGTCTAAATAAATTATATGTCTTTTTAAGGTAGTATATTATCTTTGATCAATCAATCTTAATATGTTGCTTTAAGTTGATACAATTAAAGTTGCAAAGGTAAAGTCAATTGTTTCCACATGATTTAAATTCTTGATTTCTATGATCAGGTTTTTTTTTAAGATATAAATTTTCACACCTTTATGGGTATTCAAGCTTCTTGTTTCATATGAATTTATTTGTATTAGTTCAGATTTTAGACAAGCCGACTCAAAATGTGTATTACTAATGTATTATTCTCTCACTATCATAGAATACTTTCTCAAGAAGGAAAAAAAAATCATCTCAAATTTTTCTCTCATGCTTTTTCATGTTTAAAGTTTTAACCCTAACCCAATTTTTCTTCGTTTCCTAAAATTCCAAAACACTCCCATTTATATCTGAAAAAAATCTAAATCTTCCACATTATTTTCTTATGTTTTTTTTTTCAACATGAGAGAATCCTAACCCCTACTCAGAGGTTTAATTGTACTCGTAGATGAAGTGATATACATTTCTGAAATTCCTAGCCAATGGATATGTTTTGCAACACATTTTCTGACAAGTGACATCAACACCGTATGTGTGTGCGTATAGTGGTGGAAATAAAGTTTGTTTAAGTATCCTTAAACTCTTAAATTTTTGAACGCTTTTTTTAAGACAAGTTTAGAACACTATGAAAAGTTCATTTACTAAAATTTAGAATTTTTTAACATGAAACGAATTAAATATGAATTTTTTAAAACGATAAAAGTTAAATATAAAAGTAATAAAATTTGGACATAGAAATCAAATTTTATGACAATTTTTTGCAGAGGAACTTTTAGTAATGTTCTTAACATGCAAAAAATTGTTCAAAAACTCAATAGTTTAAGCATAAAATAAACAAATTTGAATTGAATAGGGACTAATACTCAGTCCAGAATTTGAGAAATTGTGCGGCAGAAAACTCTTGTTCTAGTGTTTGTAGCAGCACTTGTAAGCGTAGAAACTGGACATTGTAAAAGAGTTTCAAGGAAGATAGTGTGCAAACCCTAATGTAAACCCTATTTAAATAAAATGTCTATTTTGTCCTTCATTTTAGTCAGAAGAAAGTGCATTCACTATTTTGCAAAAACATTTAATCACCATTTGATTATATACCAATTTCTTCTGTAGCTTCTTACTGTACTCCTAGAGCTTGAATTCTCCTAATCGTAGACAAAGAACTAGCATTTCTTTCTCTCCGTTCCTCCCTACTTTCAGTCCTTTTCATGTTATGTAAAATGCTCACAATCCGTCTCATTCTTGATCTCAATTGAGGGTCACAACTAGTGCATGCAATTCCTAAACAATTCTTTCATATTCCACTCTCCATTGAGTCTTGTATCAGCGAATTTCTTCAATGATCTTTGTCTCATCACACCATGGCCTATGGTCGCTTTGCCCGATTCAACATATTTCGGTGACAGGTAACCAAAATTCCCCAACCAATTTACTAGTGTCACTAGCCACATAATGGTTTCAATGCTCATTCCTTGGCAAAAATTCAGCTATATCTTGTACAAGAATAAGAGCTGAAGACTGAAGAGGCAATGTATTTTCCTAGTTTCGCTCAAAAATCTTTTTCCTAGGTGACTTTTAGGGTGAGAAATCAATTAAAGGTAAACCATAGAAAATATACTATTAGATCTAATCAACGTTCTACATTTGTTGAAAATAAATTTGAGAGCATCAATGCATGCTCACACACAATACTGCCCGTCTCTTCCCATCTGTGTAACCATTTCAATGGTGCTTCAATGGTGAAATTTCACACTTATGTTACGACCACTGATGAAGATGTTTTTTTAAGAGGCCACTGATGAAGATGTTACTCACTAATTTATAATAACTATATTTGTAAGTTATGTTGAGGGTAGTTTGTAATGTTATTATTTGGCATCTTTGAACCTAGCTAAAAAAAATGAGAATTGCTATTCAGTGCGAAAAACTGTCACGCGACTGGCACACGATAAAGGCAGCTAGTGTTATTATATTTTTCAAATAAATGAAAGTCAACACAAGTTACAATATCAAGTATATCCAAAGGCTGATATTAATTCGTTGCTATTCGTGCACTAACATGTCGCACCAACAAGCTTTTTCCAAAAAAAATTCAATTGATTGGTTACGCAAATGGGTGTTATGTAGTTCGATTGTGACTATTGATTTAAGTTTATAAATATCTATTTTTACAAATTTGAAAGCTTGATTGCAGCAGCAACTTTGTTCCTTATAATCTTTATCTCATAACTATTTTTTCACTAATATAAAAAAGATTTAAACATGCTTATGTTTTGGTTGACATTTTTCTTCATATCAAGCCTTTTTGTTTTTGTTATATGCATGTTCTATATAGAGGCCGTTTATGTTTTGCAAGTTGATTATGCATGTTCTTTATCTCCTGACTATTTTTCACTAATATAATAAAGATTCAAACATCGTCGTGGTTTTCTTGACATTTTTCTCCATATCAAGCTTTTTGTTATATGCATGTTCTTTATAGAGGTCATTTATGTTTTGCAAGTTTATTATACATGTATCATGTATGCTTGTTTTCTTCAGAACAAGCTTGGATTTTTTTCTCATTTTCTAAAAGTACAAGTGTATAAGCTTGAGATTATATATACATGTATGTGAATAGAAAACATAGTATGGTTACATTAAGATTCGGTTATATATGGCATAGATAGTGGCATGGAGAGAAAAAGAACTGAAAGAAGGACAATGTGCATTCACTATTTTACAAAAAAATTAGTGTCCATATTATAATAAGAAAGCTCAAATACACCCAAATACTACTAAATCAGTACTATAGTAGAATTACTAAGAGAGTGACTTGTAACCTTGTTGGTGACATGATGTATCCCAATTTTATCAACTTCATAATATAATTTTATCACTTCAAATAAAACAAAGAATGGCTTAATATTTTGCCACACCTCAGCAGGAGTAATGCTTAACATCGCGAAATATTGTTTCCCGACTGGTTCACGAAACATGCATATTATTACTTTGAGACCAAACTAATACCACTTTTTAATCACCTGATACAATAAAAGGGTCCTACTACTCTCTATCTCTCAACCAATTTTTTTAATTCAAGTTCACTAAGCAAATGCTTTTGATGAACATTTTATAAACATGCTTGAAGAGTCAAGACTTGTTTTAAATAACATGTGCACTGCAAACTATATCAAACCACAAAAACTAACTGATCATCAATTCATCAGAGTTTTACATTTGGTTACAAAAATAGAGCTAAGACAATTCAAATAGCATTTGGTTATAAAATGAAAAAAAGCTACTAGACCTTGGCTATAATGCGCTCATATATACTCTCAAGCACATTCAAGTGATCCTTAAGAACATCAATTTCATTCTGATCATCATTCTCATCAAGCAAATTTGTGGCCATTTTAATTGCAGTATTGATTTTCTTGTATTCTTCTGAAGAGAGCTTTAGATTAATATCCTTCTTCTTCAACAGATTTTTCATTCTGTAAACACAGTCTTCCGGTGCATTCATTACTTTCGCCTTTCTTAAGAATTTCTTATCATCCAAAGAGTAAGCCTCAGCTTCTTGAATCAATCTTTTAATTTCATTGGTGGACAACCTTCTTTTGTCATTGGTTATTGTAATCTCATTCGTACTGCCAGTGGATTTATCCATGGCTGAAACTGTTAAAATACCATTTTGATCGACATCAAAGCATACATCATAGGGATGGCCACGAGCAACAGGGGGTAATCCTGAAAGAACGAAAGAACAAAGAAGATTATTATCATTGGCTTTTGTTCTCTCGCCCTCATAGACTTTAATCAGGGCATTCGGTTGGTTATCTTCAATTGTAGTATATGTTCGTGTCTTCTTGACTGGAATTGAAGTGTTCCTAGGAATCATAACACTCATGACACCATGTTTTATCTCCCAACCTAGTGACAAAGGTGCAACATCTATCAACACCAAGTTTGGAACACTCTTACTGCCTCCACTCAACAAAGCAGCCTGGACAGCTGCACCATAAGCAACAGCTTCATCAGGGTTGATGCTCTTGCATAATTCCTTCCCCTTGAAGAAGTCCTGCAATAGTTGCTGCACTTTAGGAATCCTAGAAGATCCACCAACAAGGACAACATCATCAACATTACTTGTGTCCATCTTAGCATCAATAAGACACTTCTCAACAATCTCCATGCACTCGTCAAAAAGGTCCATATTGATTTCCTCAAACTTGGCACGAGTGATTGATGAAGAAAAATCAACACCCTGAAATAAAGCATCTACCTCAACATTGGTGACAACAGCAAAAGACAATGTCCTTTTTGCCTTCTCACACGCAGTTCTCAACCTCCTCAAGGCTTTTGGGTTCCCAATAATGTCCAATTTTTTCTTCCTTTTGATCTCCTCGACAAAATAGTTCACCATTCTATTATCAAAGTCCTCTCCCCCAAGGTGAGTGTTTCCACCGGTGGCCTTAACTTCAAAGACCTTATCCTTAATTGTAAGAAGAGACACATCAAAAGTCCCACCACCAAGGTCAAAGACAAAAATATTTCGTTCTCCCACACAGTTAGATCTCTTGTCAAGGCCATATGCAATAGCTGCAGTAGTTGGTTCATTGATTATCTTCAAAACATTCAGACCAGCAATGACACCAGCATCTATGGTGGATTTACGCTGAGAATCGTTGAAATAAGCAGGTACAGTAATGACTGCATTCTTAACCGGTGATTCTAAATATGCATTTGCAATATCCCGCATCTTTATGAGCACCATAGATGAGATTTCCTCAGCACAAAAGTGCTTCTCCTTTCCCTTGTAGATGAGGGAAATCATTGGTTTGTCTTTAACACCCGTAATGACCTTGAATGGCCACAACATTATATCTTTTTGGACCACAGGATCACTAAACTTCCTACCAATTAGCCTCTTAGCATCTGTAAAATTAATAATTATTTATGAGCCTTCATTTGTCCTATGAAAATAGGGATGCAACCATATAACAGTAAATATATATGATCATTTTGGATTTATAAGTAAAATGTAAAAACTTAATGTTAAAGTCTCAAATATCAATCAAAATATTTATCATCATTCATTTGTCCTGTGAACATAAAGATGCAAGCATATACAACAGTAAATAAATATATACGAGTGAACACCTAATCTCGTCACCAACAAAATATATGAAGATCTAGTTCGTTTTGATAAGTCAAAAGTAAGAGCCTAATCTTATAAGTCTCAAATATCAATCAAGATAATCTTATGAAAAAATGTCCCAAAAAATGAGGGACGAAAACGGATCTAAATTTTTTTATAATAAAAAAAAGACTGATTTAGGCAACATTATATCATAGACCAAATAGTTTTTTTTTTCCTTTCTCAATAATCAAATGTATAAAAGAGTATATAGAATAGAACTTACCAAAGACAGTGTTTTCAGGGTTCGTGGCAGCTTGATTCTTAGCAGCATTACCAATCAACCTTTCCTCTTGAGTGAAAGCAACAAAAGAAGGAGTAGTTTGTTGCCTTGATCATTGTGAATAATCTCAACTCTACGATGTTCTTCATGCCACACCGCAACACAAGAGTACGTAGTACCAAGGTCTATTCCAATGGCACATCCTTCATCTTTTTTCGCCATAATTTTGCAATGAAAACGAATAAGGTAAAAAAGTAACTTTAGTTAAAACAAAATTGTAGGTTTTCTTCCAAAGCAAAATGCTCCTTTTATATATTCATGTAACATTCAGATTCATTGAGTATATAAATTAATAATGACGAATCAACTACACTATGCAGCATACGAGGGACATAGCGTGCATGCATTTTAATTTAAGGCTCGTAGGTTTTCAACATTTTTCTAGGCTTTTATTATTTTGAAAGTTGTGGTATTTCTTCGAGGTATTTTTTGAGTTGCATCGGTTGTAACAGTAGCATTTATTTATAGTGAAAATATTCATTCATGGGCCTTCACAAAAAAATTCAGAATCCACTTTCATTCATCGGTTATCAGAAATGTCGGTTACGAGTAAGTGCTAACAACACTCTCTTTTTCACACTCTCTTTAATACTCACTTTTTTTTATTGGTTTAAATTATTATGGGTCTACATTTTGAAAATAGAACTCACATAAAGTGGTACAACGTACATCGATTTCATTCAATAAAAGAGAGAATGTTATTTAGAGAGTGTTCAAAAGTGAGGGGGTATTCTTCCATGGTCACAAGACCAAATCAATAGTGTTTGGACACACACACATAAAAAAATGGTCCTTAAAATATTCAATCATTTTTTTATCAATTTCCTCTTTACTATTAAAAAAATATTTATTTATGTGTATGTGACTGTCATACCCCAAATTTTGACCAGTTAAAATTTTTTCATTCGTATTTTAAAGTGTTATTCGTATTTTAATAACCCGAATCTTCGCTTTGTTTTTTACGCATAATTTTATTCGCGGTGAAGTATTTAAACATTTTATTTATACCGTAGATGGTTAAAATATCTTTTTTCGTTTCGTAAGCAGTTAATTTCTTTTAATTCGTTTTCAGATATTTTAAAACTTTTTGTTCGTATTTTAAATTTTTATGTCGTTCTTTTTCAGTTAAAATGTTTTGTGTTTGTATTTTAGAAAGCCGAGTAATTTTCATCGTCTCAAACAAAATTTCGGCAGAGAGGTATTTTAAAATACCTCATTTGGTTACCGAAAGCGACGTTTGTATTTATTTCGTTTTAATGTCATTTATTTAAAAAATTGATTTTCCTTTTATTATTTTTTTAATTGATTTTCGTTTTTATCTTATTAGTCTTTTTCTTTTTAAAAGTCTTTTCTTTGGTCAAAGTCCAGTCTTTTTTGTACCAGAGCCCACTAGGGGCATTTTTGTCCATTTTTTCCTCTGCAGCAGAGAAACTCTAGTTTTGTCAGCTATAAATAGTGCCTTTAATGCACTGTAGCGGAGGTCAGAGAGTCAGAGTCAGAAAAGTGGTCAATTTGGTCCCCCAATCATTACAAACACGTTTTCCTTTCTCTTTCATGCAATTTTCGGATTAAACCCTCATAAATCAACAAAAAAAATAAGAACATGATGAACACACCATAGAACACAAAATTTCCAGAAAAACCACAAAACCGAAATTCATCCCTAAACCACAAAGAATTCGAAATCATAGATCTCCAACTGATTCCAACTCGGATCCACCACCACTGACAAATTGGTACTCACAGATTCAAGTTCGAAACCGACCCCCAAGCATCTAAACTCGGAATCGAAATTCAGTGAAAAGGAAGAAGAAGAAGGAGCCGCAAGTACGGATCGAAACTTATACCATCCAGATCAAAGCTTACCTTGAAGTTTTCCGTCGCCGTTCTAGCGTTATTTCTCCGATCTAAACCAAGGTAGCGATTGTCTCGACCTTCTCCATGCTTTTTTGTTCTAAAATTTTTTGAGTTTAAATGTTAGATCTACGCTTTTGTGTTTGGTTTCTGAAATTTTTGAGTTGAGATTCGGTTAGAGAAGAAGAGAAGGAGTCGGGATCTATGAAATTTTTTCAAAAAAAGGTAAAAAAAATTCTGACACGGCGGCCCTCCGGCCAACTGTAACACCCCAATTTTTAAATATTAGTAATATTAATATTATTAGGAATTGTCTGTATAATGTTTTCAATATATATTGTAGGAATGTGGGTATTTAGTGAATAGATGAACTAGTGAATTGTAATAGAAGATTATGAGATATTAAAGGGTAAAGAATATTTTTAGCAAATATGAGAGAATAGAGGTGTATTAGTAAAATAGAGGTTTAATTAAGTAAGTTGAGTAGTGTTTTAATTAAATAAATAAAAGGAGGTGTAAATAGTGGAGCTGAATAGTTATAATAGAATTAAAGAGAAAGGGTTACCGAGAAAGAGAGAAACAAGACGACAAAAGAAAGGCTAGGGTTGTAGAGAAAAGAGGCAAAGGAGGCAAGAGAGAAGAGCTTAGGAAGAGATTCAACCATAGGAATTCATCAGTTTAGCAAAACTAGAGGTAAGGGGGAGTCTCTATTCACCATTAGGGTTGTATGATCATATGGATAGTGAAGGGTTGTTAATTTTCATTGTTTCTTTTAATATTCCTTTGATGAATCTATGATTAAATTTGTATTCTTTTGTGTTTTGTGATTAATTGTCGATGTTTGTTTCTAGTTTGTGATGTTTTTACGTTAAATTAGTGATTTAAAATATGATTATACTGTATTTTCCTTGAAGTTTCTACTATTAATGTTGGATCGTATATGAATTGGTCGTTTAATTTAATTTTCATTGCCGGAGAAATCAATAATGTCCTGTGCGAACCCAAATTAATCACTTGTTGCTGCCTCTTTGTTTCAATTTCAATTAAAGAAGTATTTGATGCTTATTGCCAGCCGTGACCCACATATGCTTGTTGCTTAATTTACTTTCATGCTACTGTTCCCTTCAAATCATACTCCATGCTAATTTCTTGTTGTCGTGGCTATTTAATTTAATTTCCATTGATAAGTATTCCCAACTGTGTACAATGTATATCTATAAATTATGTTCTTTGAGATACCCGTGTATTCATAATGTTCATTGAAGAATTGTTATAATTTTAATTCATAATAATATTTACTATCTTTTTTTTAAGTAATTTTATAGAGATAAGTGTTATAATGAAATCATTAATTGATGATTTATTTGACTAAGTGTAATTTGTGAATTATATAAATATGTGTTATTTGAAGATGTGTGATTTAAAGATGTGTTATATAAAGATGTGTCATATAAAGATGTGTTGTCTAAAGATGTGTAATTGTCGAGTCATGTAAAGATGTGCATTGTTGAGTCGTTACTTAGTGTTCATGCATTCATGGTCAGTCCGATTTAAAGATGTGATTTAAAGATGGGGGATAAATCAGTAACATACCTCTGATATCCAAAACCGGTACCACATGCATGTAGAGTCGAGTTAGGGACATTGCATTCATTGTCAAGTATATTTGAAGATGCGGTGAATTTGATTATATATTTAAAGAAATGTAATTTGTGAATTATTTGATGATGTGTCATTTGACGATGTGTAATTGATGTGCTATTTGAAGATGTGGAATTAATAGGCGTGTTATTTGAAAAAATGTAACTATTTTAAGATGTGATATTTAATGATGTGCTTCTATATGATTATGTGTGAATGATTTATATTTTATTAATGTCTACTTGATATTCTTAATGTTGTTGATGCTTACATGTCTTTATAAGATGTCGATTGATGCCTATTGATGTTATTAAATAAATGTATATGTTTTGATGTGAATATTATCTGACTGTAATGTATACATGCCTAAATATAATTGATGTGCTCTTTTATCTGAATCTATACATGTGCTTATGCATCTCTTGTGTTGGATATATTCTCACCCTCTTAAATTTGGATTGTACTCTCGTCGTGTACAGGTTCGCAGGAAGAAGAGAATTAGTAGCAGTGAGTAGCTGGAGACGTCATTGGCGCCTCCTCATTTATTTATTCGCATTTTTGGAGTTTTATAGAGTCGGTGCTCTGATTAGTAACACTAAGAGTCGGGACATCCTTTTATTTATTTTCTAAACTTTGTTTTAGAAATTTTGAATTCCGTTTTGTTGGAGATTTTATGATGTGACACTTTTATTGATGTATTTTTAGAATAATTTCCCTGCGATATTTTTGAAGTTATAATTTAATTTATTTTGGATTTTTAGAAGATGTGTGACACCCTTGCATGTTTATTTATTTGAATACATTTTTATTATAAAAAATAAAATGTGGGATTAGGGTGTTACACCAACCACCGCGTCGGAACGGCTTCCGACCGCCGTCCCCTTTTCTTCTCCGACCTACTTTCTTAGAAAGAGAAGAGAGCTTCTCTCTCTAAGTTTAACTTAGAGAGAATCGTTTTGATTTATGTGGTTTTTTTTGTTTGGATTTCAAATTTATAATATTGTTTTTTTGGTATTCCCATACACATGGACCTTTGGTGTCCAAATGAGCCTTCGAGATCTAGGCCGTTGGATCTGAGATCCAACGGCCGATGATGATCTGCTTTTATCATGTGTGCCTCTTTACTTCTGTTATTGTATGTCTGTTTGGTTAGGGCCGTCCGATGGTAGATCTGACGGCTATGCTTCGTTTTCAGTTGTTTTTTCCTGCATCGTAACTTGTGTTGTTATTATAAGCTCACTGTGTGAACCGTTAGATCGTAGATCTAACGGTTTGCTGTGCTTACCCTGTTTACTCTTTATTATTCAAGTTTTTTTAAAACCTCTTGATCTTTGATGAACGGCTGTGATGAGTTTATTTTTGATTAAATCTGGACCTCCTGATTCATCGGACGGTCCAGATCTAATCTGCCTGAGCCAAACCCATTGACCCATATTTTTGAACCGGTTCGACCCATCCAGGGCCCAGTATTCCGAACCGACCCGTTTCTTTTGTTTAAGCCCAATATTTTCTACTGTTTTGCTAAATACACCTCTGTTTTCAATTATTACACCATTTTCTCTTTGTTTTCTTTCCTTTAAAAATATTTTTGCTTTGTATTAATTGTTTATTGTACTGTTTTTATTTGTTTATTTTATCTTGCATTATTTTTATTTATGATCTCATGCATATTTAATTGTTATCATTTTTATTTTGTTTTAGTATAATAGGTTTATTATGATTTAATTCATGCATTTTTTTTGCTTCTTGCTATTTATTTGTTTCTTGGAGATTTAGCATGTATTTAGGACCATGTAATACTCATATAATAAAAGTAGCACTGACACAAATCACATTTATTTTCCCTATTATGACATAAACCGCAATCGAGGACAAAAAACGAATTAGGGACAAAAATAGGTTAATTATTAGACTTAAATTATTTTATTAAAATCAAACTACTAGTAATTTTAGGTTCATCTTCATAACTTGAGAATTTACTTGGATCCAACATCCATTGTAAATATCTCATTTTTTATAATGTTACGTCGTTACGCTTAGTTTATTAATTCGCGTTTAGTTTAGAAAAAATCTTTTTTTTACCAAAAAAATTCAAATATGCAAAAAACTCAAAAAATATTTCTTAAGAAACTTTGGACCAATCCAAGTGCCTTTTTCTTTTATTTTCTTAATCAAAAATTTAATCAATTTAACTTTCATTTTAGACTTCACTTTCTTGTAAATAAAATTTGACCAACCTCACTTTATTTTTCTCTCATGCCTTGATGCCTCTTTCCCCTTCTCAAAATCATTTTCAAAAATTATAAAATTAACCTAACTCACAAAAAACAATTTTGGAGAGTGAACTACATTGGTTTTGATCCCTTTTTAGGGTATGTAGGCAAAGGACCCAATCCTTGCAAATCAAATAAAAATAACAAAAACATATTTCTTCTCCGTCCATTCTTTCATTTAAATATTTAGGCAAGTATTTTCAAAATAAGTAAATTAGCACAAGATAAATTAGGCAAAAGGTTCCTACGGAGTACCGTAATCGTGTAGGGTGCTTAACACCTTCCCTCCGCGAAATCAACCCCCGGATCCAAAATCTTAAGGGTTTTTACTTATTTTTCCCTTCCCACAAATAAAATTAAGAGTTCAAAGATTAAAGGTTCAAAACCAATCAATGGATTGATACCCGAAAATCGAGAGCACAGTGACCATACACTTTTTATTTGGTCATGTGACCATATTAGAATTTCTCAAAAATGAGTATTGCTAACTTTTCTCTAAAAATAAAAAACTACTATAAGATTTTCTATATTAAATATGATTAATCCATAATCATTAGTAGAGTTAGTTTAATAATTAGCTTTACTTCGTAAGTTTGTTACTAGATGACTTACTCTCCAAGTCATGTATATAAATAGATTGTAATTCTCTATTTCATCAATCAATGAAATCATAACAAACTTCCAACACTTTCTTCTCTCTTCATAACCACTTTCTCATTCTCCATTCCTCTCTCTCTCTCTCCCTCTCTCTCTCTCTCTCACACACACACATTTCATCCATTGTTATGGTTACTTGTTTTGCAAGAAAACAATAGCTGCGCTAATAATTGGCATCTAGAGCCCTTGGTTTTGATCCTGGGAAACACGAGAGATTTTGTGACGGGTGTCTCTAGAAAACTAGAGTGAAGTGTGTGTGAATTCAGAATTTCTTGCTGAGTAATCATGGGTACCAATAGTGGTTTTGTTCCTTCAAACATGTTAACGCTTGATGGAAACAATTGGGAAAGATGGAGCGCATTGATGAAGTCGCTTTTTTTTGGCACAAGATGTTCTTGAATTAATGGATAATGATTATGAGGATCTTGGTGGAAATCCTACTGAAGCGCAGAGAACAGCGTTCAAAGATTTGGAAAAGAAAGATTGAAGTCGCTTAATTGTTTTTCCATGCCTTATCCTCCGATATTCTTTAGAAACTTGATTTCAATGTTTCCAACATGGTTTTAAATTGCATTTTGCACCGGCAATTGCAATACAAGCAAATGACATTCCAACTGCAATTTCGACAACATTTTGCCACAATATTTAAGTGTCATTACCATGTTGTGTGACTCTCTTCAGGGTCCACTGTTAGAGAACGTTGTGGTAAAAGTTGGTTTTGTGGAAATTGTAAGTAACTTGCACACTTTCCCCGTGTCATCGATTATGAGAAGACAAACATGTGAATAGAAATACATAATCTGAGTCGTGCTTCAGAAAGATGCTCTTATACATTTTTTTATAAATCCGACTAATCTAAGTGGTCCAATATAGATTTTTTTTTTTTTGAGCAAGTGGTCCAATATAGATATCATATGTATAACTTGGACAATAATATTATATATGTAACTTGGACAACGCCGAGATAATACGCTGGTTAAAATAAAAAAATAAAAACTACTACAAATTAATTGGATTAGTGGTTTTTTTTTTTTTTTTGAATGCCAATTGGACTAGTGTTTATTTACCAATTTTTCCCTTTTCGAGAAAATTCACACATAATAGTCAAAATTTGTTATATATCATCATCCCAAAAACGACATTTGGTCTTATCATCTCAATATTTTCCATGTGAAGAACCTAAACGACATTTTATTTTATATATATATATATATATATATATATATATATATATATATATTCACTAGATGATTAAATTACTCCCATCAATGCATGAAGTAAACAGATAAATTTACTAAATCCTTTACAATGTTTAAACATGTTTGAAGACTTACAATGTGGAGAACTCAAGTATTAAACCATATCAAAGCTTAACCAAGGGAAAACTATAACAAAACAAACCTTAACTAATCATAGAGTTCTACATTTGCTTAATAAAGCTAAGACAAGACAACACTATAAATGCTAAGTGAGAAAATATAAAACTGCTGGGACTTGCCTATTATGTTCTTACACATACTCTCAACCTCATTCAAGTGATCCTTAAGAACATTAATTTCTTTCTAATGGTTATTCTCATCATACAAATTTGTGGCCTTTGTAATTGCATCATCAATCTTCCTGTTTTCTTGAGAAGAAAGCTAAAATTAATTTTCTTTTTCTTCATCCCATTTCTCACTTTGTAAACACAGAGGTTCAGTGCATTGATTACTTTCGCCTTTCTTACGAATTTCTAACTACCAATAGATTTATCCTCAGCAGAAATTACATTGTATGGATGACCAGAAAGAGTGAAAGAACCAAGAAGATGATTATCACCCGATTTTGTTCTCTCACCCTCATGGACATTAATCAATACATTCAATTGATTAATATCACTTGCTCTTGTTCTTCAAAAGAGACAAGATTTTGCAACTATGAATAAGGTTAAATTTAGGTTAACTCCTCAACTCAATGAAAACCATTACCGAAAAGAATGAATGGACAACTTCACAATAGAACCACACCAACCAGCGTTAGAAATTCAGAAACCCTGAACTCACAGTTAAACTACTTGACTTGAAAGGAACCTTTACTAGCTAAATGTGTAGTTCAAATAGGCAAAGATCACAATCAACAATAAAGAATGTGAAAATCCTTTGTCATGTTAAAATCCAATTTTAATAACAGTAAATTACCTAGTCTCATTCTTAAGCTCTAACTTACTAATATCTTTATCCAATAAAGGTATAAGGTAGATACATCCCTGACATTTATTTACAGATATTGACATATTGTATCATAGATGGAAAAGTTAATAAAGTAACTAATGCAAATAGACAATGTCTTCACAATGTGTTAAATCAAGTTTCAAATCCCTACTGAAGTTATATGGAAAATGTACCATACAAATTATGAGATCATTGGACAGTGTGTTTGGAAGTAATAAAATGCATGCCAAGACAGAAGACAACATTGTTGAAATTGTTTCACACAACAAAGTAAAACTATTTTTGGCCAATAGCTATTTTTTATAACAATCCCAATAGCATTAAACAAAACCATTCAGTTTTAAATTATAAGCATGAGTAATCCACAAAATTGGTCTTTTTCTTTATAAGTTACTCTCAAATCAGTGTTCACTTCTAAACATTTCAAATTACTCTCTATCTTTGTCAAAAGTTTTAAGTCTCAATTTATGTTTTTGTCACATTACAAGGGACCCAATTGCAAAACTTCTGATAAGACAAAAACTACTCTAAAATATTAACAGAGTAAACAGAAACAAGAATCAACTTAATAGTTTACTCTTTAAAAGTTACATATACATTGGTAACCCATTACAAGTCACTCTGTTAATATTAACTAAGTCCTTGTCTTTACAAGTCACTCTCAAATTAGTGGTCCTTAACTTGTTAATATTTCAAATTTAGTCTCTATCTTTGTCAAAAGTTTATCAATCAAGTCTCTCATATTACAAGGGACTTAGTTGAAAAACTTTTGACCGACAAAAATTACTTTAAAATATCAACAAAGTCGCACACTAATTTAAGAATGGCTCACAAAAACAAGAATCAATTTGGTGGTTTACTATTTAAAAGTCTCATGGTATTATATAGGCTTAAATGCACTTGTCACCCCCTATGTTTCAAAAAGTTGCAATTTTGACCCCCTTAAAAAAAAGGATATTTTGACCCCCTAACTTTTAGCCATCTTTTGATTAGCTGATTTTGATAAAGATTATGCCAATTTCTCAGTCTCTGATGGTGTAAACTGACATGGGGATAGAAGAATGCTGATAAGTGGAGTCCAAACTAGCATGGTGTAACTTTTGGCCCTCCTAAAGAAGGATCCACCTATCAGTTTGGACTCCACTTACCATGCCAATTTGAACTTCACTTATCAACATTCTTCTATCCCCTTACCAGTTTGCATGGTGTAACTTTTGGCCCCCCTAAAGAAGGATCCACCTATCAGTTTGGACTCCACTTACCATGCCAATTTGAACTTCACTTATCAACATTCTTCTATCCCCTTACCAGTTTACACCATCAGAGACTGAAAAATTAACATAAAATCAACTAATCAAAATAGGACTAAAAGTTAAAGGGTCAAAATATCAATTTTTTTTAAGGCGGCCAAAATCATAACTTTTTAAAACAGAGAAGGTGAAAAAAGTATTTAAGCCTATTATATATACATTGGTAACCCATTAAGAGTACCGACTAATCAATAATATATTAACAACAAAATAAACAATTAGAATAACAATTTAAATAAAAACTTCGAGTAAGTCTACAACTAAATTAAGATAGCATTAGCATGTCATACCCCAAAAGTAGGGGTGGCAAAAAAATCCGTGTCCGCGGGTATCCGCGGATAAAATCCGTCATGGGCACGGGGCAGGTAGCTAAACGGGTACCCGCGGATATAATAAACGGGTATTTAACTACCCGTTACTTTATGGACACGGACACGGATATGATGATACCCATGCCCGCGGCTATCCGTACCCGTTAATAAATTATGTAAATTACTAAAATATCCATGTATATAAGAGTTTGGATGTGGATTTTGGATGGTTTTATCTTTTATTTTACTTCAAGAATTTGCATGGATTATGTAAAAATCATATCTATTATGGTATGATGAATTTGCTTGAGATTATGTAAGAATCACGATTTTTGTTGGATTATAGTTATGGTATGGATTATGAAATTTGAATGAAATATGTTATGTATGGATCTTTAAAAGTTGAATTTTGCAGGTAATTAAAAGTTGAATTTTTCTTTGTACAAAAAAAAAAAATCAAAAATCCATGGGTACCCGCAGATATCCGTGGGTATCTAAATACCCGTGGATTACCTGTATAGAAATACCCGCACGGATATGGAGACTGGTACGGGTACCATATTTATTTAACGGAGGCGGGGACGGATATCATACTACCCGCACCCGCGGATACCCATTGACATCCCTACCCAAAAACATGAGAAATCATCATTCAACAATATAGAATAGTTTAAGCACCGAAATCATTAGTTTTTTTATAATTAAAAGATTGTAATCAAGAGTACAAAACTAGTCTGCAATCAAAATCATCAACAACTACTACTCATATTTTTTCTTTTTCTGAGGCCTCAAAGTTTGAAAACCTAACTTCTTGGCTGACAGTAGACTTTGAACTATCTCGTGAGGCCCCAACGTTTCTTACAAAGTGTCTATATTATCTGTTGTAGTGTGATATAGACACGTTGTAAAAAAAGCAGGAACCTCGCAACAGAGATGCAAACAAAAAAGTTGTAACATTGTGAGGGGCGGTTTAGGGGTTTGGATAGAAGGGGAAGAACGAAGAGAACAGAATTGGATTCGGCAAGGTTTTATAGCAGTTGTGATGCTCGTTTTGCATTCAGAAAGGATCTTGTTTGTACACCGTTGGATTAGACTCTATCGATGGCTTCCCTTCACTATCCGTGTCCTCTTAAACTGACCAATGAGAGGTAGCCAATTAGACTGAGAGATAGACTCTGTCCACTTGTTATCTTTGATTTTGGATTCTTGTCCTGTACAACTATGTTTGTTTAATTTACACAAAAACAAATTAAATATAATATACACCATGTATGTTTGTTTCATGTTATTATGAGAAACTTGGAAATTGCTCTTCTCCTAAATAAAATTGCTCACTTCCACGTAAACAGTCTAAAATAATCTCAATGTGACCTAAGTCACGTTCGAGGATTCAACGTGAGTTAATTCATGTGCGTTCTGATATTGAACAGGAAAGGCAGAAACAAAAATCGTTGTGTTTTGAAAACTTTCAAATACGATTTTGCTCCCAAATTGTGCGATTTTCTTCAATCTTGAAGCAATCAACGTCAACTTCTACCCCACAATCAAGTAAGTGTTTATTAACCTATTGCATTGCCATTTTAGTTTCTTCAAAAAAAAAACCTATTGCATTGCCTTTTTATGTGGTAGATCTTTTTGGAGAAATTTCACAATTTTAGGTTCTAGGGTTTGATTTGTATTTTAGATTTTTGGATTGTCAATGATCAAATAAGTTAAAAATTGTAGTTTAGATGTTGTTTAGAGTAAGTTTGACTCAAACGTGGAAGTTTAAAGTTAAAATTTGTTAGATTTTATGTTGAAATTTAGGTGTTTGATAAAATGTCTCAATGAAAAATTGTTTGATTTTTGCATTGTTAAAGATGAAATTAGTTATAAAATTGGATTGTTAATGTTGATTATAGTGAATTTGAGTGTAATGTGGTAGTTTAGAGATTGACATGACACTACCGATATTGAATTGTTGATGTTGATTAGTTAGAAATGATACAATGTCCCTACGAACAAAAATCATTGATTTTTTGCATTATTATGTTGTGTAGATATATCTGAGAGACTGAACAGACTGAGAGGAGGCAGGGAGACCATGATCGGGAGTGCACAGGGCGACAAGCAGGCTAAGTCCCCCTTTTGTTCAAAGGAGACAGGGCGGTATGAGTGGGGAGGGTGTTGAGGCAAAATCCCTAATTAATTTTAAAGATAATAAACCAATATGATTAAAGAATTAATGGACTTTGATTAATTCCTTTGTATTTAACTTGTGCTCTTGAGTAGTTTACTAAGACAGGAACAAGGTTTAAATCATACCAAGAACCAAGAAATCAAAGGACATTTGAATTCATGATCTAACATTGAGGTCAGAAAGATAGATCAGAATGTTGCTCAAAGATCAGAATGTTCAAGCTGAGATCAGAAGCTTCACTTCAGAAGCTTTGCTTCAGAAGCGCCACTTCAGGAGCACGCTTCAGAAGCTTCACTTCAGAAGCACTACTTCAGGAGCACTTTTCAGAAGCTTCACTTCAGTTATTGATTACTATTCCAATACAAGGTACATGTGACATGGATATGTGTCCAGGAAAGTACATTTGCATGGATCAATCAAGCAATAAAGGCATATACAAGGATTATGTCAAAAGGGATATTCAATGTTCATTTAAGACTATGAACATTGATGTACTAGGAAAATTCCACAAAGGAATATTATCCTAGATGTTAAAATAATTGCTCTTCATTGTTGTTTCACTATTAGGATTTGATTACATC
>Ga0228711_1002669_pt1 | contig 27534 bp, 20 predicted proteins | sample MedpolnodulmetaG_2_FD_177996 | JGI IMG/M metagenome (GOLD analysis project Ga0228711, IMG submission 177996) | Root nodule microbial communities from Medicago polymorpha collected in Santa Monica, California, United States - brown nodules | ecosystem: Host-associated > Plants > Roots > Nodule... | reverse complement strand
AGGCATCTATGGTGATTAAAGGATTAATGGACTTTGATAGTTCCTGGTATTTGTGCGTTCTTGAGTTATTAACCAAGACACAAACAAAGTTTAAACCATACCAAGATACAAGAAATCAAAGGACATTAAATTCATGAACTAATTCTGAAGTTCAAAAAGTTAGTTCAGAATGTTGATCAGAAAGTTGATCAGAACGTTCTGATGATAGTTCAGAAGGTTGTTCATAAGCAAACCCAGAATCATCAAGAACATGAAGAACATGCAAAGCACACGTGACATAAATGAATGTCCAGGAAAGTACCTTTGCATGGATCAATCTAGAACTTAAGGCATTTACAAGAGAAATGTCTAAAGGATCTTTAATGTTCATCTAAGACTATGAACATTAAAGTACTAGGAATATTCCAATGAGAATATCATCCTAGATGTTGAAATTACTGCACTTCAGTTATGTTTTCACTATTAGGATTGATTACATCAAGTACAATTTTTACAAATCATCCTAAGTGAAAACAGATGGAACATTCTGATGATCAGAATGTTCAGCTTTGCACATGCTTCCAGCTATGAACAGTGTAGTTGGTGGAAAGATGAAAAAGGTAGCAAAAGGAGATCTTGCATCAGAGATAACTTATCCTCTGATCAGAATCAAGCAAAATCTCCTAGAAGCATGGGTCTGAAGTTGCAGACCCACTATCTTCTCTCTCCTGCACAATGACCAAGGCAGATTTGATTCAACTTTATCCTACTTTATCCATCAACTTTTGATGCATATGGAGAAGTTACCTTTTGGTGGATAAAGCCCAACAAATCTCATGTCACGCCTTGAACAAACCCAGAAACTCATCAGACATTCATCATTGATGAACCCAGATGAAGAACATCATGAATATCAACATTCTGATGAAGAACAAAGCAACATTCTGATGTTCATCCTGGGAACACAACAACATTCTGATGATTAGAATGTTCACCCAGATTTTCAAGTAAAAGCTTGTGGGGCCCAGGACACGTGGCATAACACCATTGGTCACCTTACAACGGCTATATGAGCCAAAAAAACTCTATAAATAGAGATCAAAGGCTCAGCTTTACTTGCACCATTGCAAAGCATACAAATAAACAACTTATATGAATCGTATCACCTGAGTAGTGAATTGATTCATACATGAATCATATCATTTTAGTTTGAATCGTATCAAATATCTTCTGGGCTAATTGAGTCGTCTCATTTTTCACTTGACACGTATCATCTTTTTGCATGGATTGAATCGATTCGAGCAATAAATGAATCGATTCAGACAGTTGTTTTTGTGTGAAATTTTAGTCATTTCTCCTTCTCCTATATATTGTTTCTTTCTCACAACTTCATACTCATTGAATCATTTGCATCTATTCTCTCTAGGAGTCAAAAACTCATTGTTCATACATTCTTCAAAATTAAACATATTTTCGTAGATTCTCTAGGGTGTAGGGATTGTAAGTTGGTTCTCTCAAGAAGATTGATTGGGATTAATCAAGGCTTCAAAGGAAGTGAATAATCTCATTCCACCTCCAAATTCAAGGGGTAATTGAAGTTTGGGGGAGTATTTTACAAAGGAGTTGAAAAATTAGGTACTTAATTTGAAGGAACTCTTGTAAACATTGTAATCAACTTTTGATACATAGTGGATGACCTTGGTGAAGGTGTACTTCATCAAGTAGAGTAGAGGTAGCCCTTAGCGAGGACGAACAAGGGTGTATTACTATACACATCTGTGTTCTCTCTCTCTCTCTCTCTCTCTCTCTCTCTCTCTCTCTCTCTCTCTCTCTCTCTCTACTTTTTAATATTGCACTTGATTAATTGAATAGTTGATTAGTGAATTGCTAGTTTTGATCTAAGTAGTGTTTTCTCAAAAGGTTAATCTAAATCCATTTGATTTAGGATAAAACAATTTTACTTGGATCAATTAATTGCAATACCCATTCAATTATTCAATTTCATGTGTATTGTATTTTCTATTGATAATTAGGTTTGTTGTCATATAGGTTTGGTTTGAAATTGTATCTAGGTTTGTTAATTGTCCAAGGTGATTGAATTTTGAAAGTACATAAGATTTGAATTGTGAATCTCTCAATTCTGAGATTGAAATCTTAATCCACACATATTTGCTTCTTCTTGATTCATTGATTATGATTGTTCTAGCAAAATTCCAAATAGTCAATTTCATTAAAATTGGTTTTTATCAAATCTCCGAAAAGTTTTTCAAAAAGCTATTCACCCCCCTCTAGTTTGGTAACCATCTAGCCTTATAGACCAACAAAAGATAGAAGAGCTACCTCATTTTGAAGGTTAGCATTGGTTGGCAATAATTTGTCCTTTTCATTTTGCAATTGGGTAATAATTCTCTTTTTTTTTTCTTTGGTCGTGATCAATTTTTCACTTCTGATGTAGAGTTCCATGTAGGAGTTAGCTAATTCTTTGTAGGAAACTCCTTAATTTTCACATTCCTCATTAGGTCTATATCTTCCTGTCAATGTAGTCACATGATTTAGATTTTCACACACTATTTCAGCCAAATCATCTTCAGACCAGGTTACTAACAGACCCTTCTTTTGATTCTTGAAGTAGTTTGGACATTCGGTTCTGACATGACCAAGTCCCTCACAGGCATGACATTGAGCACATTTTCCCTGACTTGTTTTATAATCAATTCTCTCATTTCTTGGAGATCCACTGTTGTTGTCGGATGGAATGTTTCTGACATCAGTCCCACGCCTTTTATTTGTTTTCTTGAGAATATTGTTAACCTGCCTACCAATGAGCACTATAGCCTCCGATACTTCATCATCAGTTTCTAAACTACCTTCAGTTTGATCAACACTGGTATTTGACAGAAAAGCAATGCCTATCTTTCTCTCTTCAATGTGATCACTTATTGCCATCTTAAAAGTTTGAAGTGACCCAATGAGTTCTTCCACTTTCATATTCTTTATATCTTGGACTTCTTCAATAGCAGTCACTTTCATGTTGAACCTCTTAGGGAGAGACCTCAGGATTTCCTTACCAACTTTTCTTCAGGCATTTTTACTCCCAAATCACCAGATGCATTTGCAAGTTCAAGAATGTTCATGTGAAAATCACGAATTGATTCATCATCTTTCATTTTAGGATTCTCAAACTTGGCAGTGATTAGCTGCAGTTTTGACATTTTGACATTTGAAGTACCTTCATGTGTGGTTCTCAGGATGTCCCAAGCATTCTTGGCTATAGTACAGTTACATATCAGTCTGAATATGTTTTTTTCAACCCTATTTAACAAAGTGTTCAAGGCTTTGAAGTTTCCAAAAGTAAGATCATCTTCTTCTCTTGACCAATCTTCTTCAGGTTCCAGCTCAATCGTATCCTTGTCATCTTTATCCTTGGTTAAAGGATGATCCCAACCTTTTAGAACAGCTTTCCACATTCTACTATCAATAGACTTAAGGAAAGCCACCATGCGCACTTTCCAGTAATCATAGTTGGACCCATCCAGAACAGGTCCTCTGTTAACTTGTCCTCCTTCTTTTTCCATAGTACAAGAAAATATTTCCCCTGGAGCTCACCCAGAAACAGAACAGGGTGCCTGCTCTGATGCCAATTGAAATTCCGGCACGCAATAAAGATGTTATGTATGATATCCAGACAAATGTCAAGAGCAATGTCGAGACATCGTAATAACACTGTTAACAAACGATAAAAGAGGTAAAAGAAGTAAAAGACACAAGGTGTTTGTTAACCCAATTAGGTGCAACTTCACCTATATATGGGGGCTACCAAGCCAGGAAGGAAGTTCACTATAGTAGTATCAATTCAAAGCATACATAAAAACCCTTGGTCAACTAGCTTCTCACTTAATCGCTATCCGTGCAATTTCTACCTAAGACTCACCTAGTCGTAGATATGAGATCCCTTACTCACTTCCTCTTAACCACAACCCAGTGATCGTCCTAATAATAAAAGATAATGGAGACACACTCCTTGAAAGACATAATTCCCTCTTGCTTCAAAGTTTACGAGTGATTCAAAGATACAACTCAAAGACAGTCCAGCTCTAGTATCAATATGACACATGAGTGGCTCACAAATCACAGAGACAGATTAAAAACCTAAAAGACACTTTTGTAAATTGTGGCTTCAGTGCTCAGTTAGGTCTTTTGTCTTCCTTTATATAGCCTACTTGCTGAATGGGCTTGATGCACAAATCGGGCTAGAACAATCAGCTGAATTACAAGATTTCAGCACAAGAATTCTAAAGCATATCAGATGTTTCCTTAAATGTTGCAACAACATTCTTCAGAAACACACTAAGCATAAACCGCCTATCTTAGCTTGTATAACGCCCTATTTCTATTAAAGCAATAAAACACGCGAATAAAACATTTATTCAAGAAATAGACATTATGTCTACAAAAGTTCTCCAAAATATAACATGCATAAAAATTCAAACAACTACGCAGCGGATATATATATATATATATATATATATATAGTATACATGTCATAAACTCCAATACATCAATACATAAAATCTCCAAATCCTAACATAAGGGTAAAAATCTCAACAACATCAATAACAATCTGAAATAAAGATAACGACTGACATCCTAGATCAGAGCCTAATCTAAGACACTGAAACAGATAAATAGAGGAGGCTCCCGCTATCCTCGAACAACTCACTGAACAAGCAAAACTACTCCTGCACTCCGTCTACCCATTCATGCAAACATGTAGCCGGTCAAAACCACTAGGGGTTAGCTTCACATCAATCATAACCAACATAAACAATTATGAAAAGATAAGTATTTCGAATCAATTACATAATGGATAATTCGAATTTAAATTATTCAAACAATTATCATCAAATAGATTCACCAAGTGTATAAGCACAAGCAAGTAAAGCATGCAATTAGAACGTAGTTTAATCATTCGCAAACATCAACAAAGTCCACCTATGTACATATACACCAAACCATATAATCACAACATTCAACAAGTTTCACCAATGCACAAATTCACCAAATCACATATTCAATTACGACACAATTCATCAACCATTCGAATGCATGCAATGTTCTAAACTCTTCTAGATGCATGCGATACCGTCACCAACAACAAAAGTCGTCCCCTAATGATGCAACAAAAACATCATATGTAAGATACACTTCGTCTTACATTTCACCAATGTAAAAGTACACATCGCTTTTACATCACATAAATGACTCAACATGACTATGATGCATGGACATACAAGCAAAGACTCGACAATGCGAAGCCACCTCATATATATTCAACAACAACAATGTAAAAGTTCACCTCCATTTACATTGATCAACTCAAAAACAGTTGCATTATCAAGTATTTACGTCCACACAATCAATAAGTCACAATTCAAGTAAGAGTCATCACCATGTTATTATTAACATAATCATTATCACCACTATCAACCAACATCACAACAACTTCATACAATTTCTAACAATTCAAGTAAAGGAGAAAATACAACACATTATGATAAACATCATATTCAACACCTAACAATCATTCACATATCTTCATATAATCATATCAAACTATCCACGAAAGATTTGCTAAGTATTTGGTCTTAAAGATTATTTTCGAACAAGTTCGTCTCTCATTTTACAACTTTAAAATAATTGAAACAAATAAATTAAAACCAAGAAAACAAGATCCAATGCCTCAACTACATATACACCAAGACCACATATGAGTGCAGTAGAGTATACATGTGCGTTTCACCGGCTAATTACAACAGAATCATAGAAAAACACAAAGTCTGTCTCTCTTTATCACTTTTCCAAAAGAATTCTATTTTCAAAGCAAAACCAGTTAAAGCTCAACAAAACCAATCACAACCATTTTTAGAAATCATATAATCAATATACAACCTTAACCCTACCCCTTTTGCTTCGAGAAAACGAGTTTTGGAAAAATTGACATCTTGAACATTTTTCAAAGTTTGAGGTACGATTCATCAAACCAAGTTCAAATCAATTCAATTGATATTTATAGAGGTTTAGAAAGTTTAATTGCATTTAATTACATAAAAAGAATCAGTTTAGAACGGTTCAGATCGACCCCAACGACCTAAAACGACAAAATCATGAGGTGTTGCACTGTGCAACTCGCCATGGCCACCACATTACTCGCCATGGCGAGCTGACAAATTGCTTCACTCGCCATGGCAACCAAGTTACTCGCCATGGCGAGCTATGACAGGTAGCTCTCGGGAAGAATCCCATTTTCACTCCAAAATCCCAATTTTGAATCCCCTAAGCCCAAATTTGTCCCCAAAATTTGTCCAAACGTTTATAAACATAAAAAGGGACTCAATTCGATATAAAACTTGAACCAAAACATCATTTCAACAAAAATCACCATTTGACCCATTTTTCATAAAAATTCTCAAGAACAACATAAATTCATAGCAAGCTCTATGATTATGATTACTCATGGCATCAATCATCAACAACAACATCTCATAACTACAACAACAACAGTTAATCATGAATTCATCACAATTCATCAACAACAACATCACATTTCATCAATTTTTGAGTAAAACACAAAGTATACATATATATATATATATATATATATATATATATCTTGAGCATGTAATTTCATCATCAACAAATTAATTATCCTCTAATTCACATACCGAACATTTCATCAAAACATAAACACGAATTTCACCAAGTAAAATCATAATAATCACTTTTCACAAATAAGCACTTTTGAATTTGAGAAGAAAAAGACATTATACAAAGGATTATGAATGAAAACTAGCCCCCTTACCTCAAATCTTCACAAATATGAGCTAGTGCTTCACTTTATCTCCAAACCCTCGAGTCTCTACCATCTTCTTGCCCTCTAAGTTCTTCTCTCTTCAAAACTCTCTCTCTAGCTCTTTCTCTCTCTACCTCTTGTGAAAAATGAACAAATGATCTTACAAGACCTAATTTTCCTCACAACTAGAGTTTAAATAGTCTCCTCATTATTGGCTTTAACCCTTTAACTCTTAATGGGCTCAACTCACTCATTAAACAATTCAAAAATTGCTTTTTCGACATAAAAAACTTCACATTGACACAAGTAAATTAGGTTAGGGCCCCCGGCGGTAGTTAACTGCCGTTGTGTTCGTAACATTAGAACACACAGAACCTAACTTCCAGCCACTCTATCATCACCATCTCTCTCTAAAAATTCAAAATTTTCACTCTCTCTCACTAAAAAAAACTCTACCAAATCATCCAATTTTTTTCCACTAAATCAAAAGTAAGTTATCACTTATGTTATTGTGATAAATTTTAGTTAGTATACATGTTTATAATTTTAGTTTTAGTTTAATTTGTAAATTTTGAATTTTTTTTTAATATAGTTATGTTTTATATCTGAAATGCTATTAACAAATATTATGAGTACTTGTTATAATGGAGTTATATTGCTTAAATATATATATTTTTTTCGAATTATATAAATTTTTTAGGGTTTGATTTACTTAGTTTTAATATAGTTATGTTGTAGATCTGAAATGCTACTAACAAATATTATAAATACTTGTTATAATGGAGTTATATTGCATAAATTTATATTTTTTTTGAATTTTATAAATTTTTTAGAGTTTATTTAAGATTTTTAGGGTTTATGTAAAATTTTCACTACAAGTGTTTGAATGAGTTTTTCATTGATTATTTTTAATTTTTAATTGTGTAGATTTGAAACAATGGCCGGGCGGATCGAAGTTCATGTAGAATTCAAAGACGGAGAACCTCAGAGGTTGAAGGTTCGGTGCCTTGGTGTAACGTTAAGAGGTCTCAAGGATCAACTTAATGAATTCAACCAAGGAGTCAACCCCAGAGACACAAGGAGGGTGGAATTAGTTTGGTATAAACGTCCAACGCTCGACGAGGGAAGAGTATCATTCACTTGGGTGGAAGTAAAGAACGACGAAAACGTGAAGAGCATGTTTTGGGAGCAAAGCATTTTCCAGTAGATCGATATGCGGGTAACGTTGCTGAGATCAACTGAAGATATTATCAACAGTCTGATTCCGCCAGAAGGTCATGACTAGGTAGGGAATGTACCTTCCAACTACAACAATTGTCTTCTTTTGAAGGGGGTAATTCAAACTTGTTAAACGGCAGGATTCAAGCATTCGTCCGGCATTTCTATTGTTCCTTTCAAAAGATTAAATTCTTGTTGTTAGGCTGGTTTAAATGAAGGTATTGAAGTTTCAAGGAATGGACCTCATTTAAACCAAGCCTAACAAGAATGTAATCTTTTGAATGGAACAATAGAAATGTCGGACGTATGCTTGAGTCCTGCTGTTTAGCTAGTTTGAATTTACCACATTCAGAGGTAAATAATTGTTGTAGTTGGAAGGTACATTCCTGAATGTAATGTAATGAGTCGTCTATATAAGTTAGGAACATGTATTATTGAGAATCAGCTATATAAGTTATGATATGGAATGTCACAATAATTTATTTATTCACTTTTCAAATTTATTTAACATTACGCAACTTTTCGAATTCACGTTAGATTTGGAATGGCTTATGCTTTGTGAAATTCGCACTTACGGAAGCAAAAAACGCAACAATGGAGTTTTGGCAGCTAAAAATGCAAAAAATGCAATTTTTATAATAGAAAGCAACGACAGTTAACTACCGCTGACACCAGCGGCAGTTAACTGCGGCCGGCTTTCTTAACGGTAGTTAACTACCGCTGGGGGCTTATAGGTAATTTTCTTGTGTCACAGAAAAGCAATCTTCAAACAATTCACAAAGTTTCTACTCACCTAAGGATAAAAACAACGATTACTTACCGGCTCTTAATTAATTACCACAACCCACTAATAACTTAGTAAATAACTATTCACTCCAAGCACTACAAAATAATCTAAGTGGTAAAATTACTAATTTACCCTTGTGAAGCAAGAAATCCAACCAAGAAGGGGCGTTAATTATTGGAAGCAGCATATACAATGTCTCACTTAGACGAGGATTTGAATTTATGTGTTGAAATTTCACCTCTAGTGAATTTATTAGGAGACTTCTGGTGTTGAATCTCACATAACATATAACTTCCCATCCTGTGGTTAATCCTTCCAGATAAGTAGACCTTGTGATCAATTCAAATAAGGTGTAAAGTCAAGGAAAAGTACAACTTGTGCAGCTAGGATCTTTCAGTTGAAGCAATAACTTGCTTACAAGTCTGAAGGAGAAACAATAATGTGGTTGTCAAAACAAGATTAACCTGCAATAAAAAATGCATCGACATAGGATTAGTTCCATTTGTAACTGAGTTGGTGAACATAACATGAAAGATTATGACATCATATGCATAGAGACAAGACGACGAATATGGCCCAAGGAAGAGAACATCAAATAATGAATTTGTCAATTTGATTTATCAAGATTCAATGCGTCCAGGGATTGCACCAATTGCACAAGTTTCATACGGTGGCAAAGGCGGATTATTCTCATTATTGGAGAAAAATCAGCCTCATTTTTTAGCTATGCAAATGCAACATCAACATTTAAATGTTTCATGAACTTTGGCTCCTAGTTTGAGTTCAGCAAAAAAAAAAAAGGCAATACTTTCTGAAAGTCACTAAACAGTGTTCATAGAAGAAGAAAAAAAGACAATACTTCTCAAATTACAATAATAAATCAAAATGAAAAGTAATAGTATTAAATAGGTTATGTATATATATTCATAATTTTACCTTCGTTAAAAAGAACAATGTCTTCTTTGTTGTTGCTCTCATATTTAATCAGAGAAATCAAGATAATGGAAGAAAAACAACTTGATATGATTGTCCTTGAGTTGACATTTGATGCATCTCTTGTAGACCTTGTAAATGATAAAGCAAGATGGATCACCTAATTTTCCCCATAAATACATATTCAGTACTATTCATAGCACAATGAATCTACAATTTATGTACCCATCCATAATATATCATTATAATAAATGCAATCGTTCAAGTTTGTATATGTTTGAAGAGATCTCAAATATGAAATCGTGACTAATAGATAGGTAGATATGTAACGAAATTCATTTTAACAAATCACTATGAATGAATATAAATGGAACATGGAAATGGTTTTTTTTTTGAAACAGCACTGCTTTGGGATATGTAAAAGTGGGTGTAACCTAACATTTATATGGAGTTTGCAATAAGAAGGATTAGAGTTTAGGTCAGTGGTTTTCTTTTTCTTTCTGAAATGGTTGCTGCTATTTGGATCTGTAAAAGTAGGCGTAACATAACATTTATATGGAGTTTACAATAAGAAGGATAAGGGTTTAGGTCAAGTGGTTTTTTTCTTCTGAAACAGAACTGCTTTTTGGATCTGTAAAAGTGGGCGTAACCTAGCATTTATATGGAGTATACAATAAGAAGGATTAGGGTTAAGTTCAAGTGGTTTTTTTTTCTGAAACGGCGCTGCTCTTTGGATCTGTAAAAGTGGGTGTAACCTAACATTTATATGGAGTTTACAATAAGAAGGATTAGGGTTTAGGTCAAGTGGTTTTTTTTCTTCTGAAACGGTGCTGCTCTTTAGATCTGTAAAAGTGGGCGTAACATGACATTAATTTGGAATTTACAATAAGGATTAAGGATTAGGTCAAGTGGTTTTTTTACTCCAAAATGGCACTGCTCTTTGGATCTATAAAAGTGGGCGTAACCTAACATTTATATGGAGTTTACAATAAGAAGGATTAGGGTTTAGGTCAAGTGGTTTTTTTTTCTGAAACGGTGCTGCTCTTTGGATCTGTAAAAGTGGGTGTGACCTGATATTAATATGGAGTTTACAATAAGAATTAGGGTTTAGGTCAAGTGGTTTTTTTTCTTTCTAAAATGGCACTGCTCTTTGGATCTGTAAAAGTGGGCGTAACCTAACATTTATATGAAGTTTACAATAAGAAGGATTAGGGTTTAGGTCAAGTTGTTTTTTATTTTGTTGAAATGGAGCTACTCTTTGGATCTGTAAAAGTGGGCGTAACCTGACATTTATATGGAGTTTAAAATAAGGATTAGGGTTTAGATCAAGTGGTTTTGTTTTTTCTTTCGGAAACGGCGCTGCTCTTTGAATCTGTAAAAGTGGGCGTAACCTAACATTTATATGGAGTTTACAATAAGAAGGATTAAGGTTTAGCTCCAGTTTCCACCAGGGTTGGCCCAAGGGGGCGACAAGTAAGGCAACCTCCTTGGGTGTCACATTTTTCTATGCCTCAAATTTATTATATTAATTTCATTAAAAGTAATAATTTTAGTGATACTTATTATTTTAGATCTCACCATGTAACTTTTAATTAATTGATATACTAAAAAATTCATGAGTCTTGTAGATGTATTTAATATTTATTTTGTTGTCGTTTAATATTGTGAAAAGTGATGATAGAACATCTTACGTTATTTTCCGCATATTTTTTAATTATTTATTTACGTTTTGATCCAAATTAGAGGACTTTTAAAACAATTGTCTATGGTTTACAGGATATTTTGTACTATTTTCATTTCGATTCATGTAATTCTTGTTTTTTCAAAACCAAGTAATTCTTAGGTGTTTTTAATGTAATTCACTGCAAAATAATGCAAAACGGCAAAACAAAGCACCTCATCAGTATTTGGAAAGAAAATGGATGAAGATTCAAGCAGTCTCGGAAGACATTACAAAGTGAAGAAATTATGTTCCAAATTCCAAGACAAATTTCAAGGAATAAACACTCGAAAGATCAAGAAAAAGGAAAAAAAAAACAAAATGGAAAAAAGTACCACGCGCCCCAAGTGTCCGAATGTGGGAGGTGGACCCTCCTAGTTGATGATGTTGTTGACTTTGTGATAGAAGTCCTCGACCAAGAGGAATGTGTGCCATCCCCCAAATGAAAACTTGGTTTTACGTTGGTCTCCTCTAATCGAGGCGCTATTTAACTCCCCCTTATGGGAATGAGGGGTTTTAACAGCAAAAGGTGCTAACTTTTAGGTAAAATGTTAGTGCAGATAATTGGTAATCGAGAATGATTCAATCATGATTTCGTAATGTTATTTAACCTTACAAGAAATGGATAATTATTGGTAATATCTAGACATCTTAGGCATGTCAGTCAAAGTTGTTAAAATTGGGTCTTTACTTCAAGTCGAAAGGGAGTAAAAAAATCAGAATTCATAAAGTCGCAATCAAAATCGAAGGATTTTACTCAAGGACTTTTGTAGAATCGATATAAGATAGTAAAATTGGGACTCGTAAAATCGCAATCGAAATCGAGGATTCTACTAAAACAAAAATAATGTTAATATGTTATAAATTGCATATAGTCATAAATGACTTAAAGTTCAAAGTCCACAAAATACATATACATAAATGACTCAAAGCCTATATGCAAATATTCTTTAGTAGTCATAATAATGTCAAACAACCTAGACAAAATACTTAAAGGCAAATCCTAGATGCCTAAAAAAATACTTGATCACAAGTGAGTAAGGCTATTAAGTTTCAAGGCAAAGACTAGATGTCTAAAAAAATATTTAAAGGCAAAGCTTATATGCAATCATAAATCACGAATAAATCGTCAATTATATGGATTATCTTCCATCATATTAACACTTTCATCTTCATTGATCTCGTCATTTCCTCCATCATCATCATCATCACCACTTTCACCAATTCCATTATAACCTTCCATGATGGAGACAAACGAATATGAAATCAGTGTGAAGAAGAAATGGAAAAGATGATGGATGATGGATTGAAGGAAAGGATGATGGATTGAGGGAAGAAGGCAATCTAGTTAGGTTTAGTTCATTTTGAATTAGATGAACCGTGTAACTAATGAGGAAGTGTGGGGGAAGTGAAAGAATGATAAATTTTGGTCTTTTGGGTATTTATATAACCGGGTCATGGATTAAAATCGGGTCAATTTACCAACCAGGTTAAAAATTGACCCGTGTCAAAAAAATGAACAAAATCCTTCAAAATCTATCAAAATCCTACGATTTTAAACGGATTTCACGATTTTGATAGGATTTTTTCTGTTTTGGGGATTCTGCTATAGATTTGAGTCGTTGACCTTGAAGCTACGTAAAGTCGCAAAAATCTGGATTTTGGGACGTAAGTCGCGATTTTGACAACCACGATTACAGTGATACATTGCCTAAAGAGTTAACCAGGAGTTAAAATCCTCTCCATTTGTTAAAAATAAATGAATAGTGTCATTTAGTGAGAGAGATATACAAAAAAAAAATGTAATAAGTCTTACCACTAAGTGGGTCCTACTAGTATTAATTATTTCAAACTTCTTTATGTCTTTATCTTTTCATTTGGTGAGAGGATCTTGACTCGTTAATTAAAATAGAAACTTAGTCCTCTTACTTCTTACCCAATGTTTCATTTTGAGTGATAATTTGATGTGAGACCTTTCGAATGTAAGGTTATGTTCATCGTTCTGCATGTGACCATGACAGACTTTCTTCCCATCTTTTGGTGGGACATTTTCTTTAAAAAAAATTCCTCTCTTTCGGTGACGGAGCCCTTCATGGGTTGGGGTGGACCCGGAAAAATTAAAAAATTAACCACCATAAGTCTATTTTACGAGATTTTATACAATTTTGTGTCGGTTTTAAGTTTCGGATGATCCAAATTTCAGCCAAATGGTGTAGTGGCCCATCCAAAAATTTTAAATAATTCAATTATAGGTCTACTTTGTGAGACTTTAAACAATTTTTTAATGGTTATAGTTTTCCGCGCTTTCAAAAGTGGCATACGTGGTTTTTGTGATGCTTATACTTGACATCATTCTTAGGTGGGGCGTTGAAGGAACGGTGCATATCCCAATGATGTTGTAGTAGACAAACTTATAGTCCACTACTAGGAACTGGACTTCGACTGTCCTTCTTAACCTTTTGCTCAGGGTGTCACTATCGACTTGCCGCATTCACGTAGTGGTACCACCAAAACTTAGAAGGTCTGACCTCACATACGGGGAGTCTTCCATGGTTGATTTTGGAAAGAAATGTAGTTCTTGTTTAAGCCTATACCTGCATTCTCTGACAAGGGTTACCTGACACTCGTCAGTATGGTTGGGCGAAGGGATCCCTATAGACCATAGAAGCTCGGGGCGTCATTTTCTTCTCAAACTATTTGTTTTCTTCTTTATTAGGAGTAGTAGTGTGAATGGTTAATATATTTTTCCTCGGCAGTAGTGGCTCCTGGTATGTCATTATCCATATCTGTGTTTTCTTTTGAACTCTTTGTCGAGTACCCTCTATTCTCACGCCCTGGGCTTTCTGTTAGAACAATCACTATGATCTATGCGCAGCGGTAAGTGCTTATGGAAATAAGTTGTTTTTTAAGCAAGCTGAACAACGGTTGCAACTAAAACTGAATTTTATTCACTCAATGTAATTCAATTGTTACACACTATTACTTTTCTATATATATTTACAACACATGAGTGAGCATATATACAACTAGACGTTGTAACAAACTCCTCTAACAAACTAACTACATTGGTTAACACGCTAACCAAAGTTTGTTATTAGACTTAGACGCTAAAGACTTCAGACGCTGCACATCAGAAGCTGCACTTCAAAGTCTGATGTTCAGAGGCTGCACTTCAGAGTCTGAGCATTAATATTCTAATACTTCCATTGTGTTTCCTTTTCGTATTTGTATCGCTTGACGCCTTATTAGTAGTCAAAAATGAAAACTATTAATCACTTGTGCAAAAAGGGGATTTGGGAGTGGTTGAGCTTAAACTTTGGAGTTAAAATTTGACTGTTATCTTGTTCTTTTATATTCTTGGTTTTGGTAGTTACACTTGGAGTCTTCAAGTCCGCTTGTCATTTCTGCAGCAGTAAAAAACTTAAGACTATATGAATTTGTCATTTCAAAACAAGTTTATAAATGACTACAATCAACTCATCTAAGTAATATTATTGGAAAGGAGAAAACTGAAAGAAAATCTTCATTTATATCAACTATAAATAAATTATAGCAACATCATTATCAACTAATTTACCCATGGATAGAGAGATGAACTTCTAAGATGTAATTTGCTATTATGATTCTCCTAACTATGTTAACATTCTAAAGGAGTCAACTTTCTCTTACTACTAGTACGCTACTTTGATTCAAGATGTCAAGGACCTTCTAAATCTTGACACGACATATCCATTGTTCACACTCTCCGCAAAGGTAATAGTTAGACCTTCTTTCATCTCGGATTTTATGATTCACACCTCTCCATCAACAGCTTATCGGACCTCCTAGAAGCAAAACTCTGCGGGAATCTTGTTCTGTAGATAGTAACTTTCCTTCTTTTTTGTGTTTTTTATCTCTACCTTGGCCTTGTATTAAAAAAATAATAATAATTCATTAACATTTGATATCATTGTTCTAAAAATATTAACTGTACTGCAAGTACGATTCTCAAGGTAGGGTTAGTCTGTTTATCAGATGCCTTGAGAATGCTCTCAAGGTTGGTATTTATAGCTAATAGAGGGTTGGATAAGCCCTCTATTTTAGGCGGTTAGTTATGGGGATAAGGATGATTACCAGGGGATAAGGATGACTTATCACTGGTTCTAGCTGCTTCTAGAACGTGCTTGTAAGCGGTGCCTATAAGGGTGCCGCCCTAGCCTATTTCGGCCCTTTCGAAGGGCGTTTATGCTCGTTTGAGCCTTTATGAAGGGTGTGGTGTCCTTTATCCGGGTTTTCCCCGTCCATTAACAAATATCAATCAATTTATCCACATTTTATGGCATTGCTCTAAAAATATCCTTACATTAATTACTTGATATTGTGAGATGTGATGATAAAAAAAATTTCAAGTTGTTTAGTGGTTAGATTCACACACTTTTAAGTGACTCGGATCCCTGCAAATAATGTCCTTTGTCATCCCACTCATCCCTTTTTTGTAGGAGCAACTTACAAAATCATATATTAAGAAAGGTTGTTAGAGTAATAAATTTGTCACAAATGTACGTTATAATTACTAAATAGTCCTTTGTGTATATAAATATTTAATGTTAGTTTTTCATATTCCAAGATACAATGATAGTATTAATAAGGTGTATTTGAAAGAGAAAAAAAACGATAAATAGTACTCCATCCGGTCCTATTTATAAGAAAAAGTTGACTTTTAGATTCATCGGATAATTAATGTATTTGGTATATAATATAGACTAAATACATCATTTATGCAATGAATCTAAAAATTCAAATGTTTCTTATAAATAGGGGAAGTAAATACATCTAGAAATTTGTAGATGATTTTATATTTGAGGACCAAACGTTTTTGTAGATGATTTACTATTTATAGATGATTTTATATTTAAGGGTATAATTGGAATAACAACAAAGTCAATATAAAACATTACTTTTCCAAAAATAAATCAATATAAAATATTAAGTTTGGTCAAAATTGCCCTTATTTAGTCCCTTCTTAATTAACAATCCATCATAACAGCATCATGAAAATCTATCAATAATCATTAGGATTACATTAAAATAAAAATAAATTATTTATGCAATACAATGGAAAACGGTTTCCATTGTGCCAATAGTTTACCCAAAAAAATTGATATAACTGGTGTAAAAATAGACATTGAATAACCAAACATCAATCATTATGAATTGGAGGAAGAAGTTAAAATTCCCAAACATCAATCATTAAAAATAGATAGTATATGAATTCTTTTTTAAACCTATATGCTTCAAATAAGCAACAAGAAAATGAAAGAGAAATAATATGCAGAGAGAAAGAAGCCTTTACTCTGTTGAACAAGAGCATGTACCAAACAGGATTACCAAATGTGACATAATCTATTATTAACCTATACCATTTGTGATGATATAACTAACATCCAAAAAAAATTCAATTTAGAGAAAACTTGAGTGTGTAAAGAAAAAAGCATAAAAGTCTACGACAAAAGCATCAACACGAGTCGATTCACCAACCGCGCTTCGTTAGAAAATCCTTTGTTCTCTTTCTCATGCGGGTGAAGACAATAACTACACAAGCCAAGATCCATGGAGAGAAGTTCCCTGGAGAGAAGTTGAATTTGTTCATCCATTCTGGAGTTTCCCTCGAAACTATTACTATCATTAGGGTTATTACTGCTACCCCAATCAAGATCCTGGTAATCGGTTTAATAAGTGAGTCCTGCACAATAAAAGTTTAAGCAAATTAGAAGTTTGCATACCACAATAGTTTTTAGGACAAAGGTTATAATAATCAGAAAACAATTTCAATCCGATTACACAACTTGCTACTGCAATTCTGAATCCCTCAAAATCTGAAAAATGAAAAATGGATTGCCCAAAGGTTTTGAGAAAGTTGATAAGTTTATTTTTATATTAAATTATAATAGTTCATTGAACGCTTAACCCTTCCTATACTCGTAATAAGGAATCACATCTGAGAAAAACATTGGTATACAGGTTATAGAGATACTGTGATTATGCATATTTAAAGATTCTAGATGATTAGAAGAAGTGCTCGGTTTATATGAAGCAAATATAAATGCGTCTTTGATTCTTCAATCAACTGACAAGCAGCAGAGTTTACAAGGAACTTTGGTCAACAATGCCCCTAAAAAAAAAGAAAAAATAACCAGTTCTCGTATTATTATAGGGTTAACTTGTATGGATTGTTGCTCGAATAGATGCACTAGAGAGGAAATTGGAAGGGGACGAGAGCTGATGGAACAAATGCGCACCATGATCAATCAATTATTACACCACAAGAAACAGGAAGAAAGAAGGTGAAGAGTGGAGGTTAGTATTTCACCAAAAAAATATCCACATGGATGGAATTACAAAATTGAAAGGTATTTTGAGGAAAATCAAATTCCAAATGAAGAGAAGGTCGTGGAAGACTCTATCTGTTTGAAAGAGAAAGGCTTTTAAATGGTTTCAACGGTTGGAAACTATGACAAAAAGGATGGCATGAATGTGCTTCAAGAGGTTTCTGAAAACTCGGTATGTAGCAAAACATGTGTTAACCAGGTGAAGAAGCGAGATTCGTGTATCCTAAAAGCAGAGGAAAAAAGTACCGAAGCCAAAGTTCATGGTTGGAGTCCAGGCATGTTATTTACTGGGACAATCACATTTTCATGATAAGAAAACATCGGTCTTTGGGAGAGATGAAGTGATCAGGACCAGGCCCAGAATATTGAAAAGAAGAAATGGGCCTCAGATAGAGTTGAAGTGGAGTTTATACAGGAACATAGGCAACATATCAATGCTGAACAGGAAATCATTAAGGGTTGGGCCACTATTATATGCTGTACCTAAACTCCCTTTATCCATCAAAATGAAACAAAAAGGAATAACAGCTATGGAAGGATAAATTTCAATTGTAACATGTTCATTATGTTTTAAACAGTGGATCCTGGACAGATTTTAATCATCCTCGGGAACTACATGTTGTTCACCTTGAGACACCAGGTGGCAACTAATGTGCACTAGAATGCCGCAATCACGGAAAAAAATTGCGGCCACTACAGGATACGCCGCCGCACTAGTGGAGGGACCTAAAAAAAACGCACTAAAAAACATGTAACCGTTTTAGAGGGGGCTAAGGCTATTAGGATATTTGCAGCTAATAAGACTTAAGAGACCAAAACAAAAACTATGAAGTCTCACTATCATCTCTACGTACATAACCAAAAACTCTCCTTTCACTTTCACCACAGTTGCGCCTCCAGCGACCAATCGTTTTGCAATTCAGCTTTCAGCGCCATTTCTGGGGAAGTTTTCTGATCTGTTTCAGCCACTTTCAGCTGTTTTCTACAAACTAAGTTCCCTCCCATTTTGTGCTCACTTGTCAATGTCTCAGTAGCTATCATGGCAACTTCCTCTCAACAAACAACAGCTACAGCTCCACCAAAACACAGTTCTTCAAGAATTCAACATCTACCACAGTTGCTTCTTGTAGTCTAATGTTCAAACCCACTGGTGATGCCATTGACATAGCATGGGAGTGGAACAGTTTCAAGGAAAGAACAATAGGAAGAGAGTTAGTTACATGTGATTTTTGGGAGGATACTACTAGGGGATATTAAATTGTTGTTGAAGACAAAGACAACCTTTGAAAGGAAAAAAAAGGGGAATCGTACTTGACTGAACTACAAGAAAATCACATGAGAGTGCAAATGCCAAAAGCCCTGTAGATTTACTTTTTTTAGCAAATATAAAAAACTATCGAAATGGGAAAAACCATGAAGAAGAAAAGCATAAACAATGCTTGTTACAAGGAAACAAGAACGAAAATCGTTTAAAATATAACCCGATGCTTTTGAGGATATGGAATTCATTTTGAAGTTGTGAGATCTAATAGATTCAAATTGATTGTGGAGGCTACTAGAAAATATGGTCAGCGTTTAAGATTTAATAAGTTTTAAGCTTGTTAAATATATTGAGAGGGGGTTGAAAGATTGGGAGGGGAAAAGTATACGTACGTAGTTAAAATTATTAATACATATGCACAACTTATGATAGATAAATAAGATGCTACTAATAAGGAAAAGGTATATGTATATAGTTAGGATTATTAATACATATGCTTAACTTATAAAACGCTAAACTAGTTCATAATCATAAATTAGGACAGTGCCCCCTGGTTTGAAGCCGTTAACAGAACAAGCACACCACACGAAACAGAGGAACTCGCACGAAAACAGACCAACCAGCACAAGAGGGAGCGCACCACACGCTTGCAAGAAATAGAGGACATGTTGCAGTAACCATAGGAGGAAGGAGGCGGCGGACGGTGTATACAATTGCAATCACAGGAAAGGAAGAAGATGGTGGCTGCGTTTTGCTGGAAACAGAGTACGTGACTGAGAAGTAAAATATTGAGCTTTATTTATAAAAAAACCATTATTTTTAATTTTAAAAAACTGGATTTTCCTTAAAAGAAGAAATAGGGTTTTTTATGATGAATTTTTTTTGGCCAAAATTGGGGATTATTTGTGTGCAATCTAACTCGCAATGCTACGATCCGGCCATCTATCCAACCCACGATCTTACATTGATGAGAATAACTAAGTAATATGAAAACCAATCTTAGGAGATAATCTAAAATACTCAAAGATTAGAAACTGACCGTATGAGATAAACTACGATACTCTAACAATAATATCAAGATCTCATATGATACTTTCTTATATTCATTCTAACAAGCTTAGGGGGGAATTTTATCGCATAAATACAAAAATGACAATGTTGTATTGCCCTAAAAGTAGGACAGTAATTACCAGGTAGAAAAGGAAAGGAAAAACAACAAGGATAGAAATCGTTGTAACAGGGGTAACTCCAACTATCATAATCATGTTTTAGGTGACTTGATAATATATTAAAAATTGTTGAAGCCTTCATAAGAGTATATCCCATAGTATGGTCACATAGTTTGAGATAATGGAAAACTGATAAAAACTAATTTTATAATAAGACAAGGAACTGCCATGAGAGAGCTCCAAGTACAAAGTATAAATGGAAAGACAGATATGAGAACGCAAGAATACTTTCTCTGCCCTATAGCTTTAGCCACCCCCCTCATTACCCAAATCTGATACCTTTATCTCCTTTCCCTTACCAGTGCTTCCTAAACCCCCCTTTTCTAATGTCTTTCCACCACATGGCCATTTTCTTAAACCCCTCCATTTCCCTCTAACAGACTTATCCAAACACAATCCCATTCTAACTCATACGCTTAGTTTGTTGGTCTAACACAGACCAAAACACTATAAACTAAAATAACGGTGATAACAATACAGTGTAGTAAAATTTGAACAAATCACATTGTTCCGCACTATGCTATTTATTACAAAGAGTTTTCAAATTGCGGCTATAACGACGTCATAGGACGCAGCATATCAGAATTTGAACAAACTGCTAGTGTTCGTGGTTGACAACACTGATCAGTATAGTGTAATCAACCCCAGCCACCTATTATCAAAAGAGTGTGTTTATTTCAAAGTTTTCGCCAAGATTGCTAGAAAAATAGGCTTCAGAGTTCAGAATATAACATTATCATGTTTGGTACAAGCTTATAAGGTTTATCTCTATTATTATTTTTTCCCAAGAATAAAATTGACACACAACTCTCAATTTTACATTCCTGCGTAAAAGAATAGTATCTCAAGCACTTACCACCCATGTAACACTGACACTTCAGATTGAAGGTGTGTCATGTCAAACACATGTCAATGTCCAATACCAACACTACAACGACATAAGCAGCTACCCCAATCACTTCTAATTTCTCAAATTATTATCGTCATCTAAATATCAATGTCATATCTAGTATCTAGGTCAATCAGTCAATGTTTCTTACCTTACCATACACATTCTTAGAAATAATATTTCTGATAATAGTAATCCTACAAACACAAGTACTCTATACATAATTTTATACCTTGAAACAAACACCATCTAAACCTTTTGTTTTTGTAAAACACAAATAAATAACTCCATTTCGGCAAACACTTTTGATCAAAGACATGTCAGTGTCAATATCTGACACCAACAAATGTAATTAGACTCAATTAATTCATTTTCTCGATTACTACCAGCGTCAGTGTCAATGTCATGTCTGGTATCCTTGTCAATGTTTTTCCCTAAACAAACATACACCAACCAAACAAAAATACCACAAAGTAATAACAAAAAAATAAAAAATTAAAGGAAAAAACAAACCTTAGGTTCTCCATCAAGATAAACAACAGCACCATCCCTATAAGTCAAAACAGACCTTCCATTCCTAGGATTAAACCTAACAGGAACACCACGAACACGTGTCTGATGATTAAAAGCAAACACAGTTTTCAATCCATGTTTCTCAAGAATATCACCAACCTCAAGCTGATCTTGTTCCCAACCTCCTAAAGCAGATTTAAACACAACAATCGGTCCTTTTCCTTGCCGGAATAAATGGATCTCTACTTCCGGTACCTTTGTTCGGACGTGCTTTGCGGTGTCGCCGTCGTTGGCGGTGGTGATTTCTTCTTCTTCTTCGATTTCGGAAGTGAGTAATGGTGAGTTTTCGTTTTCGTTAACCATTGTTTGATTTGACGATGATGTTGTTCTTGTTCTTGTTCTTGCACTCTGTCACTCTGTCTTGTTCTGTGTTTTAGATTCTTTTATATCTTTTTGTGGATTTACTAAAATGTCCGATTTCTTTTCTTGCGAAAGATGAAGGCTAGTGACACTCGTTTTCCAACGCTATCTCTAGGCGTCACTCATTTATTAGATGAAATTCATTGTATGTTCCACCATTTTTTGATGGTTCAATTTTCAAAGTGTAAACCCACAATGATTTAAATCAATAAGAGAGTGAGTATTAAAGAGAGTGTTGCTAGCATTACTCCTTGCGAAAACTTCAACCTTTGCCCGCGTTGATAGAAATATGTTTCGTGAGCTTAGTTCAGTTGACAAAAACAATGTATAATATAGGTAAGTTTCAAGGTTTAAACTCTGAAGTCCGAACACTATAAAAAAAAAAAGATAAGGGTCATGTTAACCGGTGCCCCCGGGACACTGATTAAGAAAGTTAAAAAAGGAAGTTTTAAATTGTAGATGCCACTTTTTTGACTTTTGAAAAGTTGATTACACAATTTCCAATGCAATAATTACTATATATACTTCCAGTTAACATGTTTATAGTTCGTGCAAATAGGGCTAATTTGAATTTTAGTTCATGTACTTACTAATCCTACAAAAATTTCCTTGCATTATTAATTCATTTGGTCATAATCCCATTTTATGACTTACGTGGCACATGATTAAGGACATGGCATTGACATGGCAAGATTTGACTAGGATAGGACATGAGTGACTCAGCGAAATCCACATGAAATCAGCGTTTTGCCCTTAATGAAATTAGACATGTGCAAAATTACCATTCTATCCATTTTTTCTTCCCTCTCCAAAACCCAGATCTTGCACAAGCTTCTATTCTCCCTCATCCCTGTTCTTTTTCATTCATAACCCAAAAACAACAACAAATCTCCAAACACACCACACAAGTGAAAAAAAGTATGATTTCTCTGGCTTCACCTCTTCTTCCAGTTCTTCCCCATGATTCCCAATTGCTCAATTGCTTCTTCCCCATGAAAAAACTATGTTCCCAAATGTTTCTTCCCTCTTCTTCCTCTTCACCAGTTCTTCCCCATGATTCCCAATTGCTCAAACCCTAGTTCTTCTTCCCCATTCACAAATCGAATTCGAATTTCTCATCCATTCCATTCACCAATCTCGAATTCGCCTTCCATCACTCTCGAATTATTCTATTATCAATCGATTTGTACTTTTTTTGTGAGAACCTAGTTTCTCCACAAAGAGATTATGATTCTTCGAATTTTCAAGGTTTTGTTTAAATCCATCTTTCTATTTGAAAGATTGTGGCGTTGTTGGAGCCGTTACAACCTAGAATTTGAGATTAATTTTGCAGGTTTTTAGAAGAGAGAAAAATGAAAGGGGTGAAAATCGTTGTTATTGTTCTATTATGGCTCTGTTTGTGCTTCATTTGTGGTTCTTGTTAGTATAGTAGGTTTTGTTGTGGTGTGTGTCTATGTCAGCTTAGCCTTTCTTTTTGAGCTAAACTTTGTTGTTTTGGTTTCAGGAATGGTGTTACTCAGATGTTTCTGGTTGTCACTATTTCAATGTTGTGTCTTGTCTTGCTTTTTTGGTTTGTCATTGAGTCTTGACAATGGAACAAAATCATGTGATCCTAGTGATTTATCAGCTCTGAAAGAGTTTGAAGGCAACCTAACAAATGGTTCAATCATGTCACCGTCTTTGTTGTTCTGTTATGGCTTCATTGTTGATGTTCATATTATGGCTGCGTTTAGTTTCAGCTGATTGTTGGATTCGTTTTTGCTGTTGAGATTAATTTTGTAGGGTTTACAAAAGGGAAAGTGAAGAAAAACATAGCATATTTACACAAAATGAATGAAAAGTATTTAAAATTAATGGTGTTTGATCTGCCAAGTTGTTGATTTGGGTTGGTTTTTGAGTTCATTGAGATTGATGGTGTCAATGGTGATGGAGGAGATGGATGTTGTTGTTGTTGGTGGTGGTGGTGATGGAAGAGATTGATGATGTTGGTGGAAAAGAAGGAAGAAGAAATAAGGGGTATAATGGTCATTTCATGTGTCTCTTGGTTCGTTAAGGGTAAAATGGGAAGTTCACTTATAAAAATTCGAGTCAGCGAGGTGCTTACCTAGTCATCTAGAGCCACATCAGCGCCACGTAAGTAATCACTTGACACATGTGCAATCAACTGAACCTTATTTACAATGACTATAGACATATTTAAGCAAAAAGATAAACATAGAAACGACACATAGCTTTATTTGACGTGGTTGTCGAGTAACCCATGCGTAAGGATAACTTTATTTGTGATTAATTATTACAAAATATATGTCATTGTTACTCATATTTTAAAGGTTTAATACATCCCCCGGTCCATTAACTTAATTTAATTTCTCAATTTGGTCTCTTAATTATAAAGCGTCTCAATTTGATCTTTTATGTCTTGTGTCGTTGTCTATTTTGACATCGCAATTAGTTTGTTTATGTCTAATATTTTTAATATGATTATAACTGTTTAATTTAAGGTGGATAGTATACTAACCCATATCTGATTTTCTTCTCTTCTTCTCCAAACCAAAAACCAACAATAACAACCACAACAAATCCAGAAATTCAACAACAACAACAACCAATATAGCCCCTTTTGCAAAAACCACAACATAAGAGGGGAGGATTATCAATGTCAACTGAAGGATTATGAATTTCAACCACTATAGCCTCTTTTGTAGAAACCACAACATAAGAGAGAAAGAGAATGAGAGGGTGGTAGTAGCAAAAACGCAGGTGAGAAAAAATGGATTTTTCTGGATATTTGTTTTGAAGGACAGCAACGCAGTTCACTCTCTTTCTCTCCCTTGGTCTTCCTTGACACACAAACCTTCTTCTTGCAATTCATTTTTTTTTTTAATTCATGATGATGATGATAATGAAAGAAAGCAAAAATGGTCGAATTTGATTTGGTATTAATGTTGTTGTTGTTGATGCTATTGTGTGAACAAAATTTGTGAATTTGATTTCAAAGGGTATTGTGAATATATATACAATTATAAATATATAAAATTTGTGAATTTGATTTCAATGGCTCAGATTTGATTTAATATACTAGTATAGTATTGTGAATTTCAAAAGATTTAAAATACGTGAATAAGAAGCAGAAACACAGGAAAGAAAAAAGATTATAGGATTGAATCATATTTTGGGTTTATGGTATTTTATAATTTTATCTTGTGGGGATTAACTTGTTTGGTTTGATTTTATGTGTTTAAATTTTTAATTTTTAATTTATTGAAGATGACGAAGAGATGATGGAAGAAGATAAAGAAAAGGAACAAAATTAAGTGTTGATAGTTCACTGTAACATACAATAGATCTGAATGATTTAACGGTACTTTTTTAAAAAAAAGATCAAATTGTTAAAATTCATAAAATTAATAAGGTGTATAGTGGACTACCTTAGATATTTAAGGTTAAAAACTAACAGAGATTACCAAAATAGTAAACGACAATAGACATAAGGGACCAAATTAAAACACTTAATAGTTAAATGACCAAACTGAAAAATTAAGATAAGTTAAGGGATCAGGAGATGTATTAAACCTATTTTAAATTTTTATTTTTCTTTTAAATATGATGCATTGTTTTCGCACGTCATACGACATAAATAGTCATATGTAACTTTCATGTGTTAATAAAAATATATGTCAACGGTCTAAAAGAAAAAATGTCAATAATTCCCCTACAAAAATAAAACATCCATAGACCAGTTACTAGATAAAGCAAAATATCACTCCTTGTGGTGGCTTAAGGCCAATAATATCACTTTTGTGCACGGTACTCAAACCTGGTGGTCGAACCCGTTTTACTGTCTGGGTATCGATTGACCTTTTTGTATTTATACTCTATGATACATTGTTGTTACTGTGTTTTGCCGGGTTGGCGCCTCTAGTACACCTTGTGCTGAGGATCGGCCCACCCCGTTGTTAATATATATTCCATTTTGATTTCTTAAAAAAAAAAATAAAACATATCAATAACATCAATTGACAATCGTATTTATAAAGTATATTTTTCTTGTTTTAACTCTATAATATCCACATGATATTAGCAGTATTATTATGAATAATACATTTTAATAATATCAAATGTGTGGAGTGCAAATGAAAATATGATTTTGCGTTCAAAAAATATTCATGAAATAAAAAAGAATAAAAAGTATTAAAATATTAGCAAATAGACGAAACACAAGAACAATAATGTGTTCTTCTTTTTTGGTAGTGGCTGGGGTTTGAACCCCGAACCTTGCAAATTTTATGCATTGTCATAACCAACTGAGTTAAGCTGATGAGGACGATAATGTGTTCTTCTGATAAAATAAGTCAAATAAATCTTAATTTAGTTTTCGTGAATATACAGAGTTATGGTGGGTGAAATAGATCATGATAAAACGGTTCTTCACTTTCTTCCCCTAATGATTCGTAAAGGAGAGGAATGCTAGCAACACACATTCTAACACACACTTCACAACACACTCTCTTTGATCGGTTAAAATTCACACGGGTCTCACCAAATCATGTGGGTCCCATGTAAATTTGGTGGGTTCCATGTGATATTTAACCAATCAAAGAGAGTGTGTTGAAAAATGTGTGTTAAAATGTGTGTTGCTAGCATTTCTCCGTAAAGGATAACATTTTCCCTAAAACATATATACAATTTTTTTTAAGTAGCTAGTGGTTAGAATTTACCTTTTTCAAGGTGAATAAATGGATAGAAGTTGTAATCTTTACTTTGAAAACTCTAAGGTATAGTTTAGTCGGAGACAAACGAATGAGGTCGCTCACACCTTACCTCGAGATGCCACTTTCTTAGCTAGTCCTCATATCTTTAATGAGTAAATAGTCACTTTAGTCCCTGACTCTGCACCTTGCTGTCACATATGTCCCTGACTCCGGATTAAATACAAGGAAGTCCCTGACTCTGCACTTCCGTTATCACTTCAGTCTCTGACGTTAAATAATTCTGTTAAATGTGTCACAAGGACTAAAGTGAAAGTAGAAAATTGTCACATTAGTCCCTGAACCAAAAATCAATATCCTCAACTTGAATCTAAAATCTCTAAATCCCTAAATCTCAAATCCTTAAATATCATCCTTAAATCCCTTGAATTGAAAATCTCAAATCCATAATTTATTATCTTATTTGACAATATTAATATAACATTTTTTTTGTCAAAATATAGCGTTTTTTATTTAAAATTAAAAAAATAAAGATTAATAATATCAACATAATTTTTTTTTACTCAATTTGTTGTTTAATGTTGTGGACAAAGTTTTACCGTTAAGCATAAAAAATTCATAAAACTTTCAATACAATTTATAGAACATACAATATTCA
>Ga0228711_1002668_pt1 | contig 27539 bp, 16 predicted proteins | sample MedpolnodulmetaG_2_FD_177996 | JGI IMG/M metagenome (GOLD analysis project Ga0228711, IMG submission 177996) | Root nodule microbial communities from Medicago polymorpha collected in Santa Monica, California, United States - brown nodules | ecosystem: Host-associated > Plants > Roots > Nodule... | reverse complement strand
ATTTGACCCCATTTATTCTTAAAATCAGGTTTTGAAATTTACTCACAAAAACAATATTTACAATATATTTACAAAACTGCCACCTTATTTATATTTCACACCTTTTTTTAATAAAATAGGTATAATACACATAATTCTTATGTCAATTTTGCACTAGTGAGTGTAATAGATTGGTTATTTAAGTTTTTTTTGTACAATTTATATCCTTTAAATTATTTAATTGTAATAAGTTAATTTTTAAGTTTTTTGGTACCAATTAAGTTTTTAAGTTATTTAACCGTAACAATTTGGGAGATTTGATCTTAAAAATGTAAGTTATTCGGTGTTTAAACAATACAATTAAATACAGACCTAAGTGGTACGAAAAATACTTAAAACTAACTTATTACAATTAAATAAATTAAAGAATTTAAATCATAAAAAAAAAATGACCAACTTTTTATAATTAAATAATTTAAATGACTTTCGTGTGTAGGTCTTTACGATAGTGTCCCAAAAAACAATATTTTACAATACCAATGGTCGATCAAGATTTGCAAATTTTGCAAGGTCGTGGGCCGAGTATTTTCAATTTTTCCTATTCTATCTATCAACTAGCGTATCTGTTTTAATTTAAAAGAAAATTGATTGATTTGGTTTGTCGTCGACCTTTGACATAAACTCTATTCTACACCGCACGTTTTGAGTAGCCATTCTATTTGAGGCTGGAGGACCATATTTAAAAGGTATACTTTAGTTAAAAAAAAAAAAATAAAAAATAAAATATATATATATATATATATATATATATATATATATATATATATGAAATTTAAGCTACATTTAAAGTTTTTTTTACGTTTACATTTAAAGTTAATATTAGGATAAGCGAGAAAAATTAGATTTACTTATTACTTGATTTATTTTATGAAAGTTACTCTTTTCAATTTCAAAATTTCTTATTTTTGCAATCGTTGTCGGGGCAACACTTAACTATCGTTCATCTCTCTAACGGTTAAGTGACAATCGTCACTTTTTAGATTGGATGAATCACTTTATAAATTGGTTTAACCAATTTAAAAAATGTTATGAGCAAGTTTATCACTTTATCACTTTATTTTTTTATTTTTTTGCAAGTTTGATTAGTTTGGACATAATAATATAATAACCATATATGCATTTTAAAGGGACTTCAATTGCTTAGTTTGGATTTTTGTGTTATAATGTATATATGTATCAAATATCAATCAAAATCATATATGCCTACAATATGTATCCTTTATATTTGTATACCTTTACGTTCCTTTGAAATGCCTAAATACATTGTCCACATATTTATGTTATTTTTAATTTGTTTTGTACATATATGGCTAGGGATGAGGATGAGCAGCAACGACTTATTACAAAGGATAGGATGCGCAAAGGTAAAGCGGCGAGTACCGCTAGCGCTCAGAGAGAAAAGGTGGATCAAAATCCGTATGTCCCAAAGACTCGAAAGCGCAGGGACCCGAGGATAGTTGGAGAGGGCTCACAGTCGCAGATGCTGGACCATGACGGTGGAATGGATCGGGACCGTGAGATAGATTTGATGACCAGGTTGTTGGGCATGTCAGATGCTGCTGCTAGGGTTGAGATTAGGGTTGAGTCTGCTGGTCATATTAGTTATCCAACACTGAAGCGGGTTTATGAAGACCACCTGACAGAGGCTAGACGGCTGGAGAACCCACAGACGAGGGAGGAGATGCAGGAGGAGGTAGTGGTGTGTGAGGAGTTTTCTTCTATATCTCGTCGGTTGTGCGCTATTCACTAACAAAACGAACAGACACATCGACTTGATATATCTTGATTGTATGGCGGACTTGCAGGCGATTGGGAAGTGGTCATGGGGAGGGATGACCTTAGCCTATTTGTACGATTATTTGGATGATTCTGTTCGTTTGAATAACAGAACGATGGCTGGTTGTACGACTCTTCTTATGGTAATAATTTAATATTTATCTCCATTTATTTATGAATTTATTTTATAATTTTTATCATCATGTTAGATTATTTTTTTCTAAATTCGACTACATTTATTTAGGATGTTATTTAAATATTTTTCTGAAATTTTTAGAATGTATTAGATTTATTTAATATTTAACTCAAATACTTATTTTTGTGTATTATTTTTTTGTTGCAGGGATGGATTTTGGAGCATTTGCCAGGTCCATACCCAAGGAAGCCTGGCAAGAGCTGGAAGCCTGAGAGACCATGTGCTGGGAGATGGTTTACTAGTAGAGGACATAATGATGTGCACCATTACCGCTTACGGCTTGATCGCTTAGAGGTGGATGATGTGAGGTTTTGTACTTATGGTGATCACAGAGGAGTGCGCCCTTTTCAGATTCTGTGCACTTGCTCGGGATGGCTGATGTGCGGGAACCAGAGGGTGTACCGTCATTTACCTGAGCGGGTAAAAAGGCAGTTTGAGTTTGTACATGACGTTCCCAGACATCCGTCCTCTGTCGCTCATATGCCAAAGCCTCTCACCCTCGTATTCTCCCACCTGATGAAGGATCTCCTCCTAGTCCGGTGAACGTGGAGCAGATCATAGAGGAGGAGCATGCCAGAGAGATGCCGACACACTGACGATCATCCTGGATGTGGTGCATATAGCTGACGATATTGTGGCCAGGAGCGGCGAGATGACTAAAGAGGAGATTGTCCAGGAGGTGATGTGGATAGCTAGTACTAGTCGCCCTGCCCTTACGTATCAGATTGCCAGGCGGCGTAGGGGGAAGAGGCATGGTAGGCAGCATGGTTGAGTATGATTAGGATTTTTTTTATGTACTTTTTGACTATGATGATGGTGATGTATAATTATGACATGTTCCATACATTTTTCGTATTTCTATGACATTTTTCGACATACCTTTTATATTATTTCTTGCGTTTTAATTTTATCCTATTCCAGTTAAATATTGGATGAATTTGTTTAGGTATCAATTGATTATTGGATGAAAATTTTAGATGAATTCGGTTAGGAGAGACACTGGAAAATGAGCCAGACACGTAGCGGCAGTTAACTACCGTTGAACCCAACGACAGTTAACTGTTGCCGACTTAGTAAACGGTTATTAACTGCCGCTGGAGGCATTTAGGTATTTTACTTGTGTCAATGTAAACTTATCAATGTCAGAAAAACAATTTTCTTGTTGCTTTTATAATTGGCATAGTTAAATGGTTTTTTTGTCGTAAAAGACAAAGGCCCAATGTTCATATATTACATGAGTCCAACTAAAGAGCTAATGATGGGGAACTACATTGACAATACCAATGAAATAGCCGCATATATTGGTGTTTGTCTTAAGCCATAAAGTGATTTGTTGAGTTATAAAACATTGTCTTCTCCACCTTTAACTATGAAGCCCTAAGGTTGTTCAACATATACTTCATCCTTAAGTCTGCCATTGAGAAACACAAACTTGACATCTAGTTGAACAAACTCACACTGGAAGTAGTTTGCCACAACTATTACCAATCTCACAAGTGCAAAGATTTACGTGAAGTTAAGGCCATGTTTATGCAAAAAATCCTTTTTGCAACTAGCCTTGCTTTATGATTTGCAATGGAGCCATCTAATCGAGCTAGTTGAGAGGAATTGAGCTTATGGTCGACAACAAATCAACAACCAACCTTGCTGAAAATTCCATAGCTCTTGGGAGATGCAAGCACATAGAGGCCAAATTTCACTTTCTTAGAGATCAAGTCAACACGGGAAGGATCACTCTAAGCTACTGTAAGACTGATGATCAAGCTGCAGATGTTCTTACCAAGCCATTGAAGATAGAAAAGTTCAAAGACATGAGGAAGTTGCTCAATGTGATTAGCCTAGAGAATTTGAAATAAGAGGGAGTGTTGAAGTGTAATTAAAATTAGATATATTTTTATAGGCTAAGAATGGTGTATGTGTGTTAAATTAGTTGTAATTCAACAAGTTAGTTACAGTTAGTTGAGTTACTTGCAGTGCACGTAACCAACTAACTAATGGTTAGGCTTAGTTGGTCAAAATAGTGACTCCTTAGACGTTGTATAAACACATACCCGTTGAGATAATGAAGGAAATAAAGTAGCCTAACCAAAATTAACAAACTTTTCCTCCTTTCCTGTTTTCTCTTTTTTCCCTCTTCACTAATTTTTTTCTTTGTTTACAAATAGAGACTTTGTACTGGCTGAAAGAATAGGAATTTGAATTTCGCATTAAACTATCGTTAATCGATAAGCTTGTAATGAGACTGAAATTAAATTGTGTGCAATTCACTTCAATGATTCCAAACATCTTGTAGTAGATTCTCTCCATAATTTGTGCAAAGCTTCACAATTCAGAAAGCAAAAAAGAGATCAATAGTTTACGATTAAAGAAACCATAGTAAGGGAATAATAAAAGCAAAAGGAGGTCCTCAAAAAAGCAATAACACTTGCAGATATAATTATTACTCTCTCATACTTCAAGCTTTAAAATTCTTAGACCACTTTTGACTCAAAAACCATCAACCTAGTATCTGTTCATGCATTCATCTCTAAATTCTAATGATGAGTTTCCATCTAATTATCATCCAAAAACAAAAACCAATCTTATTACTATCAATAATTCAACTCATTTACTTATTATCCATTCTCACAAAATCTCAATCCACCCTTTGTAGAACTTCATGTGGTTCCATTCCAATCCAATATCCTTTTTCCATTGACGATGGCTGTGGAAGTCCATATTACAGATTCATTCTTTCTTGTTCCGATAAACAAAAGCTTGAACTAAGAACACCTTCTGGTAGATACCCTATTCATAATGTTAGCTATATTGATCCACACATTGTAGTCACTGATCCATTCATGTGGAACTGTGAAGACGGTGTCAATTATCGACCAACAAGACCATTTAGTTTAGACACAAGCACACGTTTCAAGCTTTCATCTCAAAATCAGTATCTTTTTTTCAATTGTAGTGAAGAAAAAGTTATTGTTAAACCAAAGCCTGTGTTTTGTGAACAATTTCCTGAACACTGTGATTCATCTTGTGATAGTGCTAGTTATCTTTGTAGACATTTGCCAGAGTGTTCTTTTGCTATGAGTGGTAGTTCTTGTTGTTCTTATAAACCTAAAGCTACTGAATCTTTGAGGTTGATGCTTGAGTATTGTACAAGTTATGCTAGTGTTTATTGGAGAAATGTTGGAGCTCCTCAGCTTTATGATCAAGTTCCTCAATATGGGATTAGAGTTGATTTTGATATTCCAGTGACGACGCGGTGTCTTCAATGTCAGGATCAATCCAAAGGTGGTGGTGGAACTTGTGGATTTGATACACAGACTCAGAGTTTCTTGTGTTTATGTAAGGAAGGAAATTTCACTACTCATTGTAATGGTATGTCAAACAAACATATTATCCTATTTTATCTTGTGATTGTGACTTAGGAAACAAAACAATTATTACTTTTTTAATCATGTTATTGGTGCAAAGTATCTATCGATTTCGATGATTACCTTTAGTGGGGTCTCGACTTCGTTTTTTTTTCCATCGACAAAGTTCGAACCTCAGATCTTTCTTAAGGGTTCTAAGTCCAGTTTCACTCGTACTAACATAGTGTTGGTAGGAAGACGATTATTACACCATCGAGTAACAATTTTTTGGATGATTTTGAATTAATTTAATTGGATTTATTATTTGTTTGGCAGATCATGATAATGCAAGGAACAGTAGGAATGTCCATGTAATTGCAGGTGATTGAAATGAACTTAATTAGTAATTGATATTCACAAAGTCAGGGTTTTGAAGTTGAAAATTAGGCTTATGTTTGTGGTTTTGCTTTGTGTTGGATTTGGAATTGTGGCTGCAGGGACAGTTACTGCTATTTCAGCTTTTGGAGCACTTGGAATTGGAGGTGGTATTTGGTACTTAAAGAAAATGAAAGCTAAAGCACCAGTAACATGTGGGGTTCAAAACAACGAGAACAGGCTTTTCTAAATGCAAACCAACCACATACATACATTTTTCCTTTTGTTACTTTTTTAAGCCCACTTGAGCTATTGTGTCTATTTATTTATACAATTATGGGGCCTCTTCTTACTCAACGGCCATGTTTTGATTGGTTTATTTGAATTTATCTATTGTTATAAAGGAAATGTTAATGAGTGTCCCGGGGCGGACACTCTTTAAACACCCAAAGTGGTAAGTTTTTTATAAAAGTTTGTACATTTATTGCATTGGAAATTGAAGCTTTTAATTTTTTTAAAGAATAATTTCTTCAATAGGAATGCTTAAGGGAACTCGTTAACAAGACCGTTGTTATAAATATTTGTGGGACTATTTAAAAAAACTTATAAAAACAACTTATAACATGTACGTAAGTTGTTTTCAACTTATTTTTCGTAACCTCTTCGGGATAGCTTATGAGAAAACAAGTTATAGTTTATACAAAAATAGTTTGACTTTATGTTATTCAAACATGGTCATAGACCTTCTTCACAATTATTCGGTTAATTTCATTGTTGCAACTTTATGTTTGATTGTATCTCAAGTTTCTTGATATAAAAAAAAACACTTTGTTGCAATGCTTTATCCAAAATGATATTGAATCTGCCAAATGATACAAGCTAATTTTCTGCAAAACAGTTCTTTAGCTGTGAACTTGTGATACATCAATATACCTTCACTAATATTAACATGACCTCCCAACAAAACAACTCAATGGACCTGCATTGAGAGTTATGGCAGGTACCATATAACCTGGAACAGCCACAAAAGATTGAGCAGGTGTATAATTTGGTGCACAACTTCCATATCCAGATGATATAAAATAAGCACCATTAGAAAAATAATCCTTAGAAGATCTCCATTTCCAACTCTTCCAATTTCCCTTAGATTCCCTCTTGGTAATCTGTCACACGTACAAAAGTAAATAACCAAACCCAAATCAATATCTTAAATGATTGAAATTTGAAATTAATTAAACTATATATGATTCTTAATACTATGTTTGTTTTTACCTGTTTTTTATTACTGTCATTTGGTGCATTGTAAAAGTTGCCTTCACTTAAAATGGTTGGGTTAGCACTTCCTCCTATAGCATACATTTGCCACTGATCATATTTGTTGTTGACCACATGAGCATAACCAAATCTTACCCTGCACATTCATCAACAACTCAATATTTTAATTTATATATCATCAAAGTCAATATAATATACACCATATAAATTAGAGGTGTCAATGTGTCTGTATCAGTGTTTCATAGCAATTTAGTTGCTAAGTATATATAATATAATAGATAGATGTAAACTTAATTCATAAATAACATTAGTCTAACCTTGGCATCCTTTCAATTAGGCCACTGCCAAACCGATTGAAGACTATTGTTACTTTCATTATCTTATCTGCAGTGTAATCATCATTGTGTCCTAGCAACATAACCTGAAAGCACTTATTAGTATAATTATTAATCAAGAGGTTATTGAACCATGATTAAAAAAAATTCTGTTAAGCTTACTTTGTCATGCTGGGTGAAGTAATTGTTAGAAATGGTAATGGCAGTTGAGGCATGAATAATATCAATTAGTCCATCATTTGAACGAGCTAAAAAGCAATGATCAATCCAAATATTTGAGGAAGCAAATATACTAATAGCATCACCATCAGCGCCTCGACGACGGCCGACATGATCAGGAGTACTCCTAACAAGTCCAGCCTTACTTGGTTTACAATCATGAATACTAATTCCATGTATAATAACATGACTAACACCTTGTATTGTAATACAAGGTCCATTTCCAATTTCAACTTTAACTCCTCTACCATCAATAGTCTTGTAACTATTCATAATAAGTTCATTCTTTAGAGTAATAATCATGTTCCTTTCGAAAATGATCCAAAGCGGTTTTGTTTGTATCGCGCCATAACGAAGTGTACCTGGTTTTGGATTTGCAGGGTCATCAGAGGAATCTGTAACAATATATATTGCACCATATTTTCCTCCAATTGAATCTTTGCCAAAACCAATAGCACAATCAGCTAAGGCTTTTCGATTCAACGCCCAATTCGGTTTGGCGCGCCAACAAGAATCGATCTTGTTGAGGTATGGTTTCTTAGTGTTATAGTAGTTCTCTTTTGAATAGGCATTAACAAAGGGTAGTAAGAAGCATGAAAGTAAGAGGAGTGAAGTTGAAATGGCCATGATTAAGTGATTGTGATGAGGTTGAAGTAATTACAAAGGGATCAATGTGCTCATTTAATAGGTGAGGAGAAGGTTGTGCATACATTTTAGGAGCTTGACTTAAACATTTTTTGAGTTTAGTTAACATTAAACGTGGTTGCACGAGCTTGGTTAGTTGACTTACTATACAATTTCTTAAACTTTGATACAAAAGTTATACATCCTTTTTTTTTAAGTGATGTATTATTAGAATAAAATGATGATACCAAAAAATATTGGTGAAAAAAAAAAAGAATAAAATGATGATGATTCAATGGACATGCGAAGTTAATTAGTGTTTAAAAAAGAAAGCTCCTCAGAAATTGGACGGCTTTTAAGTAGGACAAGCACGTCTTGTGAAATTGTCATGCTTGGGATTCAATATAATAACTTGATGTATTTAAGTCAAAAGCTAAGTAAAATTAGAATTTAGTTCTAAATATTTAACTAATTTGTCAATTATGCTAGAAGTTATAACGGAGCCTAGTTTAGATTAACTTTAATTAGTTTATGAAAACTTATCAACTTACATTAGTATATAGTGTTTGACTTGCAAAATTGTTAGGAGTATTATAAATTTAAAAGTGCTTCTAGAGAAGGGAGAGAGTTTTTTATAAAACTTAAGTGAAGAGCTGAAATTCATACGATAACAATAATTTCAAATGAAAGTATTTTATGAAGAACTTTTTAATATTTCTGTTAAAAAAATATAGTATCATTTTACAACAAAAGAAAATTGTTAATCGTTTGTGAAAATTGTGGTTTTCTGCACCTAATAGGTATGTCAAAGTAACACGGGTTTTTGCAGGTTTTTTTAACAAGCAACCCAGGTCTTTATAGTAATTGATTGTGAGTTTATTAGTTTAGTGTATGTTTCGTTACAATTCTAGAGGGTCAAAATTGATTATGGAGGTTATGTCAAAAAAAATAATTATGTAGGTATATAATTGATTATGACATGTTTGGATGCTTTTTAAATCATCTACAACAGAGTTCTGTATTTTGGGTGTTTAAGTGAGTCATACATGTATACATCATCTATTTTATAATTTCAATGATATTACTTAATAAACATCCAATCTCTCCAACTCAAAACCTCGGAAAAAGTTACTAAATAGGTTATATTAATAACTTAATGTCATTGTATTTAACAAAGTTTATTGATTTGTGTATAATTTATTACGTATGACCCAAGAAAATTAAAGAGAGAGGGGTGCTTATATAGTCAAGTCACCCTTCTCTATAAACACCTTCTCTCCACAATGGAGCTGCTTATTTATACCGGTGCTAAATAGGTGAAGCATCCACCATTATGAATGTTCTTAGTAGTATTGATTTTGTCTTCGGAACTTATTATACTTGAAGCTAAAATTTGTAGCATTTGATTTTATAATTGGTTTTTTTTAAGGAAATTTTATCATTGACTTTTATACACAAATCTATAATTCAACCAACGTTTTACTTAAATGTATTTAAGCAAAAACCACTTTAAATTTAATCCACTTTAGTCGGAATTAATTTAACATAATCAATTCACAAAAAGACATTTTAAGTCATCGCAAAACCAAACATCCAATTGTTTAATGTCACATTATAGAGTCCCAATTATAGAAAGTAAAATCAGGGAAAGATAAAAAAAATCTTGTAGGACACGTGTGAAGGATGGGGTGCAAAAAGAATTTCAGGAGTTTCTAACTTTCTAGACTCAGGCCATGCATATATGGGCTCGGATTTGCCCGGGTCTTAAGCAACCTAGTTTGTGACCTAGTTGAATAAATAAGAAAAAAAGCCTAATATTTTTTGAGATTTACTTTTCCCATCCTATGGCCTTCTCGCGCGTCCTGTACAAATTACTGATGTAGTATCAAAAGTAAGTATTTTCGTTATCGTCTCCACAGGAACTGGTGCGATATTCTAAGCCGTTCAACAATTGATATCGTTCTGAGTAATGGAGTGTTGATAAGTTTTGTTTCATAAACTAGAAAACTATGAAATTGTAAACAATATGAGAGAGTTAACAGGGAAATGATTATGCTGGGATTAAACTTCATCAACATACTTATACGTATTCTCGGATTAGTGTTGCGGATTCTAATTATCAATCGATATTATCACATATTGCTCGGCAACATCATTTGTGTCCAAATGATGTCGTGATTTCTATTGAGTCGTTCAATCGTCGATTTCCCAAACTATTAAACGATCCAATAGTCGACTGTGTCGTTGTATAACTGATTTCCCAAACTATTAAACGATACAAAAGCTTTGGGTTCCAATATTCAAAGTGATTATCAAAACCTAAATTCCATGTCTAGAACAAAAGCTTTGATAGAAAATAATTCTAACCTAGATTCAAAATGTATTTTTCAATACAAATCAAATCCATAAGATTGTAATGGAAAAACAAGAATAACCTCAATATCATGAGATAATTAAAATCAAACAACATCATAATCAAAGGGAATACATACTAGTAGAGTTGATTACATTTAATCCCAACAAAGAGTCTAGCTCTACTCATTGTCGTGGTAACTTACAAGGAGAAAAGAAGAGATGGAATGGAAGCAAGCCATGATGTCTCAATGATCTTGTGAATCCCTTAAATCCTTGTGCTCCTTGCTCCTTAAGGGTCTCTCTGTGTTTTCCCCTGTTTCTCACTCCCTATAATGCCATAATATCTGATAATTATGTTTCTGAAATGAGAAGAAAGGCTTTTAAACTTTTGCAGAATTTTGCTTTCTTGCCAGGCAGGATTTTTGTCGCTGTGGCGACATCAGCTTTCTTGGCCAGTGGGTTTCTGCCACTCATCATCCACTTGCCTCAAACCGCCTTTTCTTGCCAGGCAGGACATTTGTCGCCATGGCGACATATGATCTTGGAAAACATGGGTTCTGGAACTTCATTCCCGCCATGGTGACATTTTGTTGCTCGGGCGACATCTTGCCAGGCAGGATTTTGTCGCCATAGCGACAGGTTTTGGTCAAACAGGTCAGAGGACCTGTAATTCTCGCAGGCAGGAAATGTTGTGCCTGGCAGGAATGACAGTTGCAGACCAAAATTTGCAAGTTGCTCCTCTTTTTGTTTTTCTTTCATTGGTTCATGTCTTGTCACTCTTTTCCTGCACAATTGGGTTAAGTAAAACCTAAAATGCATAATTATGCATTTTGTCACTTTTTCATATATTTTCCTTGGGTAACTTGAATAACAAGTAACCAAAAGGGCTTAATATAAATCATGAAACTAAGACATTCTAGCACTTATCAATTACCAACATGCCCTTCGGATTATATAATATGGAAACACCTAAATGCATTCCAGATTATGTTTTCCGGACACTTGCGAAGTATAAAAGGAACTTCCCCCCCCCCCCCCTTTTTTTACAGTTTTACAGTTTCACTTTCACCACTCTCTCTCTCTCTCTCTCTACATTATCCAAAATTCCGAACACCACAAATCTTGTCCAAATTTGGAGTTTTGTTGCTCAAAAGAACCGCATTTCAACCCTATTCAAACATCATGGAAGGTAAGTTCGATTTCTGTACACATGCATGGTTAATTTGGTAGATTTTTCTTTTTGGAATTCTGGTCGGGCACAATCCGGATTTTCGTTTTCCAGACTAGATTGTTGCTGTCTGGATTTTGAAATTCGGACAAACCCAAAATGTTTTTTTTGCTTCTGTTTTATGCTATTTGATTGTGATGTTTGATTACCCTAATTTACATGTTACAAAAACTTCGTCCTCTACTCGGCGCGTAAGGGAGGCAGGGCATGCTTCCCATAGGAGGGAGAATACCCGACGAATGGAGGAGGAATGTGTTGTTCTGAGGCGTCGGGGTGGTGTGAAAGGAAGTTGTGCTGATGTCAAGCCTGATGTTGAGCATCAACCGGAGTAACAAGAGTATATGGACTTGCAGCAAGAGCAGCTTGATGTGGAGTTGCAACATATGGAGGAGCAGGAGCTTGAGGAGGAGCTTCAAGCTATGGACGAGGAAATGGAAAATGCCGAGCCACATCGCAGGCGAAAGAAGAAGGAGAAGGTGGTGGACCCTGAGCCACTAGATGACTATCCCGGTGGCCCACACGAGACTGGCCAGCTGTGGAAGTATCATATGCACGTGGCCAGGAAGGCGTCTGAGGGCGAGGTATTTATTGATGTTAAACTCACTTTATTAATGTTAATCTATGTGAAAATGATGTTGATATTTGTGATACTACCTGTTTATGTACTGTTAAATCTGTTTGTGAAGCCATGAGTGTAAACTAATGTTTAGTTATTGTTTTTAATTATTTGCAGTGGCGTGGAAAATTAAAATGCATCACGGAAAGAAGATTGGGGAGATGCATGATAAAGAAACCATCCTTATTATGGTTGCATAGTGGTGGCAGGACAGATTGCAGGGCACCGGCCTTGGTTGGCTTCAGGATACCAACTACAGCCCGATTGACCATGGTCTGATTTGTACCTTTGTGGAGAGGTGGCACGAGGAGACTTCCAGCTTCCACCTTCTAATTGGGAAGATGACAGTCACACTTGATGATGTGGCCTGTTTGCTGCATCTCCCCATTGACGGCATGCTCCTGTCCCACGGGTCCATATCATGGGACGAGGCAGTGAAATTGATGGAGATGTACTTGGGGTCTAGTACGTGTGATGCTCTTAAAGAGGTCGAAAAGACCAAAGGTGCACATTGCCGATTTGGCTACTTGGAGAGGATTTTCAAGGAGCGTTTGAAGGAGCAGAGGGATTTGGAAACCGAGTTTGGTGTGACTCAGAAGGTGCAGAGGTTGCGGGACCTAGCTGTCCGCATATATTTGCTATACTTGGTGGGGATCACGATCTTCACTGACAAGAGTTAGTGGGTTGTTGATGTTGTGTACCTGAAGTGCTTTAGAGACCTTGATCTTGTTGATGGTTATTCAAGGGGAGCTGCGGCACTAGCTCATTTGTATAGGGGGAGCTCAACAATGTTGCACATTGGAACTGCAGTCAGGTGGCATGATACCTGACTTTGTTGCAGATATAAAATAAAAATTATGTTTTATGTTTTTAAATGTAAGTGTTTATGGTTTGTATATTTACATGTGGTTGTCTTTGGTGCATGCTTGGGTGTTTCAGCACTTCCAAGGTATGGGAAGAAAGGGTGTATGCGCAGGATATATAGAGAATCGGGATCCACGCGCGATGCTTTTTTTTACCACTGTCTGGTTTAGGCACAGTGGACAACTACAAAAACCATCTGGATGCGATGGATTTGACGAGGGTTGTCATCGCCCCATATGGAGACCACCGTGCGGCACGTCGGTTTGAGCAGGTCAGCCTTTACTCTGGATGGCTGAGATATGAAGACCGCATGGTGAGATATCTTCAGGAGAGGGTGCTTCGTCAATTTGGGAGGGTTCAGACCATACCGAGACATCCCATTGAGAGTGCACCTCCTAATGTTAATTTGGTGGAGATCACAAACCGCTTTTGGCGTGCACTTGATTATGCACTGACACCTCAGCAGTTGGGAGAGCGTGCAGTTCATGATGTGGAGGCAGTAGATGAATACATCAATTGGTTTTATCGATATTCCCATCCACACATTGTTCTTCTTGACATGCCAGTACCGGTGCTGAGGCAACCGGAGCGTGAGATCCTTGATGCGCGAGCTGCTCAGGAGGATGGAGACCTTGGGTACTTATAGCTTTACGGAAGGATGAGCCACATCTATGTTGTGATGAGAAGTGGTGTGTGTCGTGAGAGTCTGAGGAATGGCAGTATTTGGAGGATGTGTTGAAAGAGGTGCATGATGGGAAGATTTACCGTCAACGGCGAGCTACTGAGGGTGGCAGGGGTGTCAGAGGTGGCAGAGGTGGTGGCAGAGGTGGCGGTGGTACGAGTGTAGTTATTAGGGGTTGATTGTATTTAATTTAATTTTAATGTTTGAATATTTTGGATCATTATGTTATGTAACATTTGGATAATATGTTTTATTAATGTTTGAAAATTATACTATGTTGTAACTTGATTTTTTGGTTTGCATATGGTCAAAGGCCAACAAAATTGACTAAATCTGCTCTAAAACAGATGGCTTCTGCCTTTGTACTGATGCAGTTCAGATTATATAATCCGGACAGGTTTATCACTTTCCGGATTATATAATCCGGAAACATCCTTTCCCACCCTATTTGTTGACTTTACGGGGTGATTTACACGTTTCAGATTATATAATCCGGAAGTTTTCTACACTTTTCGGATTATATAATCCAAATCCATCTATTCATAACTGGCATCATCATCCATCAGGGTGGATGAAGTGCCAAAACCACGAATAAATTCGGAATTATTATTCCGGAAGTTGTTCGGATTATATTATTCGGACAAAGGGTATTTTTGGAAAAAAATAGGGCGTGCGAGGAAAGGCATAGGGTGAGAAAAGTAAATCTCATATTTTTTTTAATATTCTCTCTCAGACACAATCATGTGTTTTGGTTTCTCTATTCATTTGGATGGTTTCTTTTTAGGCCCTTTAAAATTACAAAATTGTCTTTACTAACACATCTGGTTGCTAACTACAAGAGGGTCATTTTTAAAATTTAATTTTTGTACATCCGTTAAATAACTACAAGATGTTAACTTTAAAAATTTCGATTTTGTTCTTCTGGTAGATAACTACTGGAAGTGCTTTTTTAAAACTTCGATTTTGTTACTCCGTAGATAACTACCGTAACTATCGAAATAGAGACTAAGATTTTCAGCTACAACTTGATAACCATAGTAACCGTCACCATCCAAATCACAATCTTTTCAATATAAGGTTTCATAACATTAGGCATCTGATCAATATAAGAAATATATTGTGATGGTGTCAGAGTCGTAGAGGGATCAACTACACACACTTTTCTATTACTGTAATGAAGGTTTTGTCTGCGAAGCTTGACTATCTGAAAATTGTGCGTCAACATGTTCCCAAAAGGATGGCTCCCGAGTTGTAGAACTATCATCCAACGTTGACTCAGTTGGAAGCGTAGGCTAGCAAGCGCTAAACCTAGATTGAAGATAACAAGTTTGCAAGCGACAAACTTGTGAAAATAGGGTTCCTAAATCCACCAGAAATTGAGAAAACTCTCTAAAATATTATTGAATGAATAAAAGTTGCATCTTAGGCTACGATTGTTAAGCTTAAATAGGGAAATAACAAAACCCTAATGGGTCGAAAATAACAAACTAAAAACAAAACAAACAAATAACAAAATTAGACTAAAATGTAAAATTACTAAGGAAACCCTCCTACATCAAGCGTAGACCTCTTCCTCTTTTGAGCACCTTTTTGCGCACCTTATGTCTTAAGCTTTTGAACTGGCTGAGTCAACAATGTCATGTAAAGGAATGTCATTTCACGCACGCATTTGTTACTTGATATTCAACTAAAAATGCACTTCCGATAGTTATCTAGCGGTGTAACAAAATGGAAATTTTTAAAAAGCACTTCCGGTAGTTATCTACCGGAAGAACTAAATCGAAATTTTTAAGTTAACATCCCGTAGTTATCTACCGGATGTACAAATTTAAATTTTAATAATGAACCTCCGGTAGTTAACTGCCGGATGTGTTAGTAAGGACAATTTTATAATTTTGGGGGCCTAAAGAGATGAGGTTGGCTCGACCGAATACGGTTTGTTCCGGTGGACCAATACGTATAAATGAGTTGAATTGGACTAACCCAATTGCTTTATGGGCTGTCAAAATTGTGCCCGACTCAAACATGAATAATTTATGCGGTCTGATGAGTCAGTCCGACAAATATACTTTTTTTTTTTAAAAAGTGATGAAATGCACAACAAAACTATTTGAAAATTCCTTTTTAACTTCTAAAATTGCACTCAGACACTAAAACTACCATGTATCTTCAACGGTAGTTAGTGTTATTCGCTTCTCTTGCAAACATATTTATTATTTATGGGGATATGGTAGGGAGGTATGCAATGCAAATATAATCAAGGACATCAAATTCCACCAAGAAAAATGCTTTCTTAACTAGTGCAGAAAACTAGGCAGATGTGTCACTGCATTGTTTTTCCACAACACTTATTGACATGGAATATGAATAAGAAGCTAAAAATAAAGCACGTTTGCAAAGAAAACGACTGGGAACAAGGGAATAAATTTATAGACACTAACTGTAGAGTTCTAAACTCATCCTCTGGGAGATGAAAAAAGGCCAGGCACACGTGAGGATAGGGGTATTCGTGGTACTGTTTGGTTCGATTTTGAGACTAAAAGTTATCCAAACTGTAAGATAAATAAATATGCGGTTTGGTTTGATTCGCTTGACTTTTAAAATAAAATCCAAACCAAACCAAACCAATGCGGTTTGGATTTGTCGGTTGGTGCAGTTTTTTTAAACAATAATTGTTTTTGTTTTCAACTTTAAAAGTTAAAACACAACATATTATCAGCAATGTTTTAAATTTCATCCATCATTACAATTTTATTTCCATCCAACAATGTTTCCAACTACGTAGACCAAATTAAAACGTGGACAAAAAGTAATCTTATTTTGTAAGAAATACAAAAGACTAAAATTTTAATCATTCTCTAAGAGTTTAAAATTTAAATAACACATAAATACATATTTTTATAGAAAAAGCAAATAAGAAACTTAACAAGAGAAAAAAAAAGTCATTTTATTAAAGTTTCTATTGAATTCATATGAGTATTGGTCTAGATGATATATATTTAATTAGTGTTTTTCTTATATTGCGGTTTGGTAATTTGATTGGTAAAATCAAAATCGCAAACCGAACCGAACCATATAATTGAGTAAAAAAATATTTGAATACATCCAACCAAATGCAGTTTTTTACAGTTTCAGTTTGAATTGGTTCAGTTTACGGTTTTTCTTTTGTATTGGTTTGGATTGCTTCTGAATACATGCGAACCTGTGATGTTTTTGTAATTGGTATTATTAATTATCAAATGCATATGAGAAGAGAGGTAATTAATTACAAAATTGCAATATACTAGTATCTCTCGTTGTATATAGTTTACACTTTAAATCATTTTAGGAAGGCAAATATTTCTTGCTCAAATTAATACGATGAAATATCCTTACTCTCGTCGTTTCATATTTTCAATCCGAAACTATTATAATTATTTTCAATCCCAATCTAATATAATTATTATTGAAAAAAAAAATACTGTTATAAATATGATTCAAATAAAAAGCAAAATAATATGCACGAGATATATCTTTTCCTTATTCATAAAGATATTTGCATCAAATATTTTTAAGATAAGAGAATAAAATGTCTAAATATCTTTTTTGAAGATTTTAAATTTAAAATATGACATCATTGAAATTTCTTCAAATAAGACATAATTAAGATCTCATTAGAATCTATAATTTATATTTCTGTTTAAAATATTATTAAAATTTGTTTTTTATTTAAATATATGTTGTAGAAATACGTTTTGCATTACAATTTTCTCTATATACAGAGTCATGGAAAGTTTAGAGAAACACAAAACTATATCTCATAATTTTCCCAATAACAAAAAAAAAAACCATCAAAATAACCCTTCTTATAAGCTTCTCTTTTATTCAAATCAGAAATCTAGAACCCCCTTCTCCAACATAAGTTATAGTTTGCTATCATTAATCTTTGCCACTGCGCAAGATCAGGGTGATTCTTCCCATACAAAAAAAGAGTTGTGAAGATGAAGAAGACCGAACAAGATCCATCCTCAAACTCGAATTCCAACAAGCCTATTGATTGTGTGAAGCTATCAAAAGACGATTCAATTCACGGATCAAAGGTGCCAAAACACGGTTTTTTTAGCAATATACAAGTTGGTTCATCATATTGTTTTTCTAAGAACAAGGAAGAAAAAAGTGAGAAAAACAAAGACGAGAAGAATTTGGACTCAAGGTCTTTTTCATGCTTATTTTGCAAGAGAAAATTTTCTACTTCACAGGCGTTAGGAGGACACCAAAATGCTCATAAGGCGGAACGTGCGTTGAAAAAGCAACGTAAACTAAGGTATGATTTAGGTTTAGGACAACCTCACTTTAACCCTTATTTTAGTTACCCAAATAGCTTTTTTACATCCCCATATTATCGAGAACTCGACGTTAGAATGGAATCTATGATTCAAAAACCATCTTACATTAGCCCTAGGATTACCTCACATAGTTTTGGCCCTTTTGGGTATAGTAATGGTGCTTTGGGTTTGCAAGAGATGTTAAACCCGTCTCTTGTTAGTTTGAGAAATATAGAGGGTAGTAATAATAATAGTGGAGTTGGGGTTCTAGGTATTGGTGGTGGAACTACTTCAAGGATTGAAGATAGCACAAATAACAAAATTTGTGGCATTCTAAAGTGCGGAGGTTCTTCCAAAAATGTTGCTTCAAGTTCAAACTCAATCATAGATAATAAAAATGCTAGGATTATCCCAAATGGTTTTGGTCCTTTTGGGTATAGTAATGGTGCTTTGTGTTTGCAAGAGATATTAAACCCTTCTCTTCCTCTTGTTAGTTTGAGAAATATGGAGAGTAGTTATAATGGGGCTGGAATTCTAGGTATTGGTGGTGGAACTACTTCAAGGATTGAAGATGACACAAATAATAAAATTGGTGCTATTTTTAAATGGGGCGATTCTTCTAAAAATGTTCCTACAAGTTCAAACACAATCATAAACAATAAAAATATTGTGGATGCTACTACTACCAAGAATGATATTGATCGGTTGAAGTCAAACGCCAAAGAAGAATCCTCCTATTATGATTCATGTGGGCTTGATTTGTCACTTAAACTTAAAATTCAGTTTTTATATTTTGTTTTCATGTCAATGTTGATGCTGATTTGATTGATACTCTCTGGTTGAACTTAAGTCTTTGTACTTTTTTTTATTGTTAATTTGATTGATACTCTCTGGTTGAACTTAAGTCTTAGTATATATATTTTTTATTTGATACTCTATATAACTGCTATTTTAAATTTATCGATATTGATACTCTCTGGTTGAGCTCAAGGGTATGTTTGTTGCAAGTTTACCAAATTTATTTCTAGCAATAACATTATTTGAAAAATAAAAATGGGAATTTTATTCTAAGGTATTTAGAAAAAATATGTTTGGTTAACTATATAATAGTCGTAAGAACCATAAAAATATGGATTATATTAAGTAACTAAGTATGAATTTATTCTCATCTTCATGGAAATTATTCCCACCCTTTTCTTTGGGAAAATTTCTCTATTCTCAGGAACATTTTATACCCGAGAATAAAATTTTGTAAACTTGTAACAAATATAGGCAATATATTTCTATCTTTTTATTTTCAGGAATCGACAAATATAACTTGAAACAAAGACACCCAAGTCTTAAATAAATATGCAGTATATACTTATTAAAAAGCTATTATCAGTAGAAACCTTGTTTTGATTGCTAGCTTGGTTAACGACATTTTAATATATACGATAAATGATGATGTGACAACCTATGACCCTTTTTTGTTTTGGTTGAAAACCCATAACCCCGTTTGATTATTGAAATGGTGCTTATCTTTGTGAATTACTTACTCCCGTCCTAAATTATACCACTTTTTTTGAGTTATTATGTCATTCGAAGGATTTGGTTTGTTGCAGTCATAAAAGCACGAATTTACAACTTGAGAGACCGTTGGATTATAAAAGAAAAATATCATATTAGAAGAAAAATATACATGAAATTCGTCAAGATCTAACCTGCAAATTTAAAGATTGTGCAAATGATTTTGATCCAACTCTGATGTAGTGATTGTTTTTGAACGTAGGTTTTTTCTTTTCTCAAGTGAATTCGTGTTCTTATTTGGACACAAATTTGACACTAAATTTCGACAACCTATTAGAGGAAAAATATAGTTTAAATATGTTATTAATGCAGGTCGTTGTTTTTATAAACATGACACATTTCGGTATATTGTAAATAAATATTACGGGTGAAGCAACTCCTTAACCATCAACTAATCATAATTAATTTTAAATTATAACGTTATTAATCATAATTTAAGTGTTTTTGGTTACAACCATAATTTAAGTGTTTAAATATATACATAATACTCATTGAAAAATAAAATATACATGAAATTCATTAAATCGCTCGCTCTCTAAAAAAATATATTCATTAAATCACAATTTGTATTCAAATAAATTTAAAACTCGCAGCTAATAACATTAGAAATTGTGTCTAATTGTGTTGAATATAATAAGCAACTCAAGTGGTTAATGAAATTCATCAATGATGAATTGTGTAGGAAAACCTGAGTTCAATTTATAAGCGAAACAATTATTTGTTGGATTTTACTTACCTCCTGATCGAACTTCAATTACCGGTGTTTATATCCTCATAGAACCACATGATTAATACCAAAAAAATTGTGTTGAGTAGATTGTTAACTAACTATGACACTTTTTTGGATGTGGATCATCTTCTCTATTTTTTCCTTCCCTCTCTTCCTTCTCTCTTAATCTCACTTTTTCTCTTCATTAAAAAAGAGAAGTATAATCAAGGGAAAGAGAGTACGATTAGGCGAAATACAAAGTTAAAAGAGGGAGTGAGAGAAAAGAGAAAGAAATTATTTATTTTATTTTTGAGGGGAACTATGACACATTTTTATATTCATAATCATTATAAACCATTGATTGAACTATGTCCAATTTTTTTTTCTTTCCGTAGTATAATTTTAATTGGGTTCTCATCCCCGCCCACCAACAAAATATCTTGAGGGTTTCTTTTTAGGCCCCCTTCATATCTCTTTAGGGCTCCTAAAACTACAGAATTGTCCTTACTAACACATTGAGTAGTTAACAAATTGGTGATTCATTTTTAAAATTTAAATTTTGTACATCCGGTAGATAACTATAAGATGTTAACTTTAAAAATTTCGATTTTGTTCTTCCGGTAGATAACTACCGGAAGTGCCTTTTTAAAATTTTGATTTTGTTGCTCCGCTAGATAACTACCAGAAGTACATTTTTAAGTTGAATATCAAGCAGCAAATGCGTGAAATGGCATTCCCTGACATGACATCATTGACTCCGCCAATTCAAAAGCTTAAGACAAAAGATGCGCAAAATAGGAAGAGGTCTACTTTGGATGATAATACTACTACTCGAGAGCCATCCTTTGGGAGCATATTGCCGCACAATTTCCAGATAGTCAAGCTTCACAGACAAAACCTTCATTACAGAAAAAGAAAAGTGTGTGTGTAGTTAATCCCTCTCCGACCCCGACACCAACACAATATATTTCTTATATTGATCAGATGTCTAATGTTATGAAACCTTATATTGAAAAGATTGTGAATGTGGATGGTGATGGTTACTGTGGTTATCGAATTGTAGTTGAAAGTCTTAGTTTTGGTTCTGACGGTTAGGATAGTTATCTACCAGAGTAACAAAATCAAAATATTAAAAAAGCACTTCCGGTAAAGAACAAAATCGAAATTTTTAAAGTTAACATCATGTAGTTATCTTCCGAATGTACAAAATTTAAATTTTAAAAATGAACCTCCGGTAGTTAGCTACCGGATGTGTTAGTATGGACAATTTTGTAATTTTGGGGCCTAAAAAGATATGAGGGGGCCTAAAAAGAAACCCTCATTCATTTGTTTCCATGCTCTGTTTTTTAGGTTTCTGCTACATTGTTTTATTTTCTTTCTTATTTTTCTATTTTTATTACTTTTTTTTTTTGGCAAATTGTTTGTCATTTTTTTTACACCAAAATTGCTTGCCTCTATTTTGTTTTGTTTTTTTTGGTATTTTGTTTTTGGTATCTAAGTTGTTTGTCTTTATTTTTTTCATTTTGGGATAATTGGATGTTCTTGAATAGGAGAATCAAATGTGAATCTTTGGTCTAGTATTAGACGTAGTAATGTGCTGAAATATGCTACTTGGCACCCGCGCAATGCCTTGGCATGATATTGGTTTAAGGTGGAGTGGTCGCATTGAACTGAACACCTTAAATCAATATCATGTAAAGAAATTGAGTAGAGGAGACAAAGCCGGAATGTTGCGGCTGAAATGTGAGTAATTCAATACAAGATTAGGCAATACAAAGTCAGGCAAGTCACGGAGTCTATCTAACCTAAGAATAGTTGTGCTTATAGACTCATCTTTATCATGTTTTAATATTGACTTTGTATGTATGTGTTTCTTAGGAAGTATTAATTAATATAATTGAAAATAATCTGCTACTCTTAGTATTGTACTTTTTCATTTGCATGATTTCACACTCTTTTATTCATTTCAAGTAACTTAGGTGAATGAGGAGAATGTTTGATTTTGCACCAATTGAACAAACTCTATAGATCTCTATTTTGTTAAATCTTGTTTGGTCTTTGTTTTAACCTTATGTAGGCTAATGTGTTACACCTTGATTGCCTGCATCTTTGAATCAGTTTTATAGCTCACTTTGATCGGTAGCCACGATCACCAAAAGAATCACTAGGACAAAATGATTTCCTCATTCTTGGATAATTTCCAGCGACCTAATAACTCTCTCTATGTTGTTTTGTTGTAATGTGTTTTACTCCATATTTCAGCACTTCAATTTATAGCAGTTCTACCTAATTCAATTTCTATTTCTCTACTACACATAACACCTCCACCATATATTAATTAAACATTCATCAGCACTTTTAAATAAACAATGTTTAAGAAATTTTATACTAGTTGTGTTTCAGAAATAGAAGAGGAAAAAAAAAATCCAAGATAAGCAAATTAGTGTACAGATGAGAATTTAACCTTTTTTTTTTTTTATAACTGTGTAATAGAATTGGAAGGACAAACTCTTATGATTAATTGCAAGATGGATACCGTAACGCCTCAATATTTTATATATGTATTTTAAATGATTTTCTTAATTTGTCACTTACCTGTTCACAAAATCTTATGATTATGTGCGAAAAATTTCAGAAAATCTTGACATTCCTTACTTTGGTTTATTAATTAGATCTTCTTTCATATAGTTCATTTTTATTATTCAATTTAGTGTGATAAAAATAGGATAATAATTCCTTACATGAAAGTGGATAGCCAAGTCAAAATATATTGAAGTCCACCTTATTAGCATTACTGCCTTGTGTTTGTTACAACTTCAATTGATCTCTTTTATTTGCATGCCAAACGTTCGTCAACAACCACAACAGTACCATGCAATTTCTTATCCTTTATCAGCCTAATGAGTTGCATGATCATGTGTTCATGTCTGAGCAAGGTATCTATGCAATTACACCAAACTTCTACATGTTTCCTGTAACGATAAAAAGAATGATTTTATTTTAATTCCTCTATTTAATTTCATGAGTCAAACAATGAAGTGTCTTGCTTTGAAATTAATTTTGTGTTAGTGACACTCTCCTTCCCTTTTTGTACAGTCACTATCTGTCACTCTTACAAGACCACTTATTTTTATTTCCTCATTCATTACCTTTCTCTCCACACATGGAAAAGTTTCTAAGTAATCAAGCCAATAGTTATCACTATTTTCTCTTGGTTATTTTATTCGATGTGTTACTATGAAATCACACATGGAGCCCTCATTAATAGATGCTAAACCTAATCTTTAATTGGTCTCTTATGTTTAACATAGCAAGATATGGATATTGTCTTCTCCTTGTAGCAAAGTCACGCCAACCCTCTCCCTCTCACATTCCCTTGTTTTTCTAAATCCTTAGCTACGCCTCTCTAACATTCCAGGGCTTCACACAATTGCATAAAAATATTCAAAGTCCATCAATCAATTTCTATTCTGGTAAGTCCTTGTACACGCATGTTTCTAATTTATCTCTTGTTTCACTTCATGAAATTCTAATTTAAGCCATTTTCCTTTTCCCTATAACCCACTCATAGTAGAACTGTGAGTGCTTCCTTGTTCACCGTTCGATCGGACGTTCATACTAAGTATTAGGATGATGTTGTGAATTGAAGTAGAAATTCTTGTTTTTTAAAAAAGAAAAACAATTAAAATATATTGTGGAAAAATTTAATCTTTTATAAAAGTGATTATTTTAATTATATTTTATATGATATTTGTGTTGAGAACGTGATGTGGAATGATATATTTTATTTTATTTTATTTTATTATGCTTTATAGGTTTTTGTGATGTTGGGAAATAAATGTTAGATTTTTGATAAATTGGAGAAAGGAAAAAGATGAAAATGTGAGTTTTATTAAAAAAGATATAAATTAATATGGGTGACTAATTATTGTTTAGAGCAAACATATACGGTCATTCTATTCTTACTTTGGGGAGCCACTTTTTTGTAGGATTTTGGCAGCTAGATAGTCACATAACTATATTTGATGATATTGTGCTTTCCTATTTTGAATGCGTGTCCAACTAAGTTTGATAGATTATAAAAAATGGGGTTTGCTTATTATTCATGAAAATATGTGTGTAAGACTTGTCATATGAACTAACAGAATGAAAGTTTGATTCTCTTTTATGTGCGGGCATATGTTTATGGATGTTTAACATCAATTTGAGAATGTTATTGAACTGAAATAAATAGAAGAGAAATAAGCTTTTTATGAAAGATTTTTTTGTCATGTGCATGATGATGTGTTTATTACTTTCTGTGCTTGCCTAAGTGGCGGAGATTGCATTTTTGTGTTGTGGTGCCTTAGTGGTTTTCTTAGTGGCAAACTGATAATATCCGGATCATGTAGTTTTTAGGAACATGCATCTTACGCATAATATCATTTGAACTATTTTATTGCAGAGGAAATGTGTGTGGACTTTTCTCAAAGTATGTGACTTTGGTGTATCTTTCTTATTTCTTTTTAATCAAGAAGTTTTGATACTATTTATTTTATGGCATTGTCTCTCGTGCTTTGAGTATGAATCAATTTGGATAAGGAAATTGACCCTTACATTAATGTAATGTTGTAGCTTCCAAGGAATGAAATATGAAGTTGATGTGTGATGTAAGCGTACGCGGGAACAAAAATTGGGTTTTATTAAATTATAATTTTTAAACTATTTTTGAAGTCTATTATTGTCTCTATTAGGAAAGAATCAATTTTAAAGAGGAATTTTTTGTTAATTCATTTTAATAGTTTATCTTTCTATCGGTTTCCTTCTAATAGTTATTTGAAGAAAAAAAATAGCCTCATATTTTCTAAGAAAAAGTATTTTTAAGTCATGTCTTGGATCAAAATCTGAGATGTTACATTATGGTATCAGAAGAACAACAATCCTCGCTCAAATATTTAGGGTGGGACGCTTTTGTGTGACGCATGCTTTTGATTGACATGTGTGAATGTTTTGATCCCTTTGTTTTGGTCTTGACATTTTCTATTTTTATTAAATCGTGATTGAATGTTACTTGTATTTATATGCTTGTTTGATGCGTTGGTTTATATTTTTGTGATCCCCGAATTTGTTCCTGATATTATATTTTTCCTTGACGTGACTGTGAATGTTAATTTATTGCTTAAATATGTAATTTGTCTTAGAGATGTAATGTGATTGGATTTTTAATTATATTGAAGCTAGAGTGTTTCCTAAGTTTTTTTCCTCAACCAATAAGATGAAAAGAAGAAAAAAAATGTTGTTATAGTAGGGATGAAGTAATTGTTTGGTTTTGTTTGGTGTTGGATTTTAAAAAAGTGAATGCGCTTTTAGTTATACGGTGGATTGTTTGGTTTAGTTTGATAAGCTTGTTGTACGATCAAGGTATTCAATTTGTTTAAAAGTGCACTATTATCTTAGTATTTGATCTCTGATTGGTAAATTTGTTTTGTATTTTTGGTATTTGTTAGCAAATAGTTGCTATATGCTTTAAGTTATTTGCTATATGCATATAGTTGTATTGATACTTTGCAACCTAGTCATATCTCATAATCAGTTTTTGTTTTAATGTTATTACACTTTGCTTTAAAAAAAAATTAGGTTTTTGATTGAATTGTAATTTTAGAAATAATTGAAGGATATTTATTTAAAGAATTTCAATTCAATTATGTTAAGAATTCTTGAAAGGGTTTTTGTTAAGAATTTATTATTAATGACAGGAAGAAAGAAAAAACCACTTGGGTTGGCCTAGTGGTATTGGCTTGAGATCTGGGAGTGTGCTCCTCCTCAAGGTCTCAGGATCGGTTCTCTCTGGTGCTAATTTGAGTGGACTAATCTAGCTTCTTAAAAAAAATGATTAAAAAAAACAGGGTTTTCTAAAAATAGTAGTAATTTATAAGTTTTATGTAAAAAAAGTTACTTTTTAAATTTTCAATGTGTTGAATATATCATAAGACAAAATTTCCTCTTCAAACTTTTTAACAAGTGCTTCAAAGACATGTGTTAGCATTTCTCTGTAAACAAAATAAGACCATTGAAGGAGCGGTTACGAGACCCTTCAATTCCAAATAAGAAAACTCATCGTCAAAAGCAAGAGAAAAATGCACAAATGATTTCCCAGCATTCAAAGTAGCAAAAATTAAAGACTAGAACTGTTGCTTGCATACAATTGTTTGTTGACCTGAAAATTGCAATGCATGGACACCAAAAATAATTGAATTGGAACTTTGGATACCATTAAGTTAACTATTTTTTTAAGGGGAACATTAAGTTAACTATTCTAGATGTGGTATTTATTCACTATACCCCCTAAATCTTTAACCACTAAAGCTAGTGGAGGATGATAAAAAAATAATTGGTCTTACTAACAAGTGTCTTAAGGGTATTATTGTTTAAAGAATATATCAAAAGAAATTTTGTTCTGAAAATACAAGTCAAACATATTTAGGTTAATTATAATTACACAATTCTTTATATAAAAAATAGTATCCCCTCTATCCAATATTATGTTTTATCTTTAATATCTTCAATTTTAAAAAATATTATGAAAATTTAATATTTTAAAAATATTCATCAAGACGAGTCCAACAACATCTTATATGATATTATTTATCTTTGTATATTAATAGAAAAATGTGATCAAAATATGTTAGGTCAATATTGCATATTGTCAAATAGGTCATCTATTACGGGACGGATGAAGTACTATTTTTATTGTTTAAACAATGTCTTAAGGACACTTTAGGAATTTTAAAAAATAAAAGCCAATTAAGGAATTAAATAGAAATAATAGTATAGCAATGATATTATTACTGAGAATCAACCAAGTGCTTGTTTGGTTGCCCGTTTGCAACCTCTAAAAGCACGTTTTCAGGCTTCCACCGTGATTTCAGCCTTTTGCAACATGTTTGGCTATCATTTCTCAAATCAATTCAGTCTCCCAAAAGCAATTCTAGGAGAAGCTCCAAATCCTAGCTTCTCCAAATCAATTCTACGTTTACTGTTGGTTGGTAG
>Ga0228711_1002667_pt1 | contig 27546 bp, 19 predicted proteins | sample MedpolnodulmetaG_2_FD_177996 | JGI IMG/M metagenome (GOLD analysis project Ga0228711, IMG submission 177996) | Root nodule microbial communities from Medicago polymorpha collected in Santa Monica, California, United States - brown nodules | ecosystem: Host-associated > Plants > Roots > Nodule... | reverse complement strand
GGTAGTGTCCGGGATTCGAACCCCAGACCTTGCATATATTATGCATTGTCCTTACCAACTGAGCTAAGTTCGCGGAGACAAAATCCATGATTCTTTGAAGAGGAATAAAATTAACGAGTTAATTCATGTTTTCTCTAAAACATCTTATTCATTATTTTTTTTATTTTTTACTTTTTTGTTTTGTTTAAACCTTCAGTTTCTAGAAGAAGGTGACTCTAGTGATTTGAAGTGTGGAAAATAGAGAAATTAACAAGAAAAAAACGATTTTAAAAAAAAAAATCAAATTAGAAATTTTTCTACAAACAACAGGGAAAGAGAATTAACTAGGTCCTCTGTAGGAGGCACGTGCTCTATATCTTATTCTTGAACTTACTCTCCTCTATTGGAGGTAAATAATGTCAGACAAAAAATTATCCTGCTCATAAATTCAATGCGAGTTCTTAATTTTGATATTGACCTACTCTCTTCGGTCCTATATATAAGAAAATATTCTTTTTTTAGATACATTTAATAATTAGTGTATTCGGTCTTCATTGTAAATTAGATACATTAATTATTCAATATATCTAAAAAAAGAATCTTTTCTTATATATAGGACCAGAGGGAGTAATGAGTAAGACATACTCAAATAAACACACATACCAGGAGGTCAAAATGTGGTGACCCATGTTTGAGCCTTAAATTTCACATAAAATATCTGCACAACCAAACCACTAGATTGTAACAAGGGGACATAATATAGTTTAAATATTCATTAGCTGACATAAACCACTCCCTCCGAAATCAATTATAAGCAAACTTTTACTTTTTAAGTTCATTTAATAAATGAAACCTCCTTGGATTGACCTAGTGGTATTGACTTGGAACTTGAGAATGTGCTCCTTCTCAAGGTCTTATGTTCGATTCTCTCTCATGCCAATTTAGGTGAACTAATTTAGCTTCTTCAAAAAATAAAGTTCATTTAATAAATGAAGTATGTTGTCAACTAACAATGTTAATATTGTTAGGCTTAAAATCTTTATACAAGTTTGACTCTAAAACCTCATAGTTGTGTATGAGTTACATATGATGTTTATTACTTTATCTAGAGACAACAAAAAAGATACACATTTTTTTACAACCCACTTTTTTTTTAACTGATCTTTTTTTTTTTGACAAAACTTTTAGATTATTTAAAGAGAAATGATATTTAAACAACTATTTTTTGATAACTTTTTCTTTCATACTCACATTATGTTTTTACTTTCTTTTTATATTGCTTTGATTTTTGTGTCAATACACCATTTTTCTTATAAAACTTTGATTGTCTCAAAAATAATTATCATATAAAGGGATATTCAAATGACACAACTCCTTTCAAAAATACGGTGTTTAACTTTTGGAACGTACAAAACGTGTCCAACAAAAGTTAATTTCTAGGTCATCATGTATAGCCTCATATGTGCATAATCTTTTGATTCATTTTTGTTTCAATGTATATTCCAATAAGAGTAATGCTTAATATCGCGAAATATTGTTTTTCGACTGGTTCACCAAACATGCATATTATTACTTTGAGGCCAAACTAATACCACTTTTTAATCACCTGATACAATAAAAGGGTCCTACTACTCTCTATCATAATGAGAAAAACGATTGGAAATAATAAAATTGGTTTTAAAGATGAAAAAAATTTGTTTGTCCAAAGCCAGGGTAGGTGGTGGAGTAAAGTTTTGGATGGACAGCCACGTGTGTTTGCAAGTGAACAAAATCAAAATGGATAAGTCTTGTAGTGTGTCAGACTAACTTTACTTCAATTGGTAATTGATTTGAATACTTTGTTAAGAATTAATAGCTATACAAAAGTGTTTCGTGATCAATTCGTGAGGAATTATGTCGGCAGATATAGCAGTGTTCTTCCAATAATTCTTGTGTACCAAGTCAAGAAGAAGAAAAAAATCTTGTGCTTCACAGAACTTAACCGTTACTGTTACTCATGCACAACAACTATCTTCACCCTCATCACTTCATCGGCCCTCGAGTGTAACTAACAACCTTCAATGAGAAAAATATGGCTTAAAAGAATATGATGAAAGGAAAACAATTCATGCATACTTATATTTGTAATTTGGTGGATAATTTATTCTTTTGATATAAATTAATATAACTCATATTTATAAAATTAACATCAAGTATAAAGTATAGATTTAATTCATATATATACACTATTACAGTGTAAATATTCTTCACACTAGTTCAACTATGATGGAGTGAATCAAAAGTAATAATTGAACTAAAGTGAAAAATATTTACTTGGGTGCGTTTGGTTTGCAAAACAGCAAGTACTGTACAGAAGTATAAGAAAGAACAACACAATACAAGGCAGAACAAGACATGACAAATTTTTATGGGGCATTGAATAAATTTTTGTTTTATACGATTTTTAGGGGACAAAATGTTATTTTGGTATTTTAGACAATCTGTACGTGGGACAAAAAGTTGTGATGTGGTTTGGTGAGGGACAAAAATATCAGTTTTTGTCATGTCCCTTGCCTCAAGTTTGTCCTGTACCTGAAACAGTTTTACAAATCAAACACTGGACAACTGGAATTGTTCTCTCATGTCCTTATTTTTTAGCAAATCAAACACACCCATATATGAGAAGAGAGTTGTATAATATCTGTAGTATCTCATATGAGAAGAAAGTATAATTTTCTCAATTTAAAAACATTAATTTCATAGTATATAGTATAGTATATACGAGTACTGTATTAAATTAATTGTTAACTCTGCACTTATTGTTAGCCAAAAACAAAAATCAACCAACCAACTAATTTTCATTATCCCTCCTTAATACTACTATAGCACAAGTTTTTACTACTACGTATATTCTCTTTCCATCGTTATCAATATCAGTTTATGATACCTAGTCCAAAAAAATTATATAATCAGTTTATGATACAATGACGTAGAAACCGTACAAAATATTTTTTCCACTTGTCTCCCAAATATCATCCACTTTGACTAAAGAGATATTCTTCTAAACCCTCAGCATATTCTTCAGCATAGTCTTTAACGACAATTTCCATGCTTCTTTTAGATTCATGAATCACAATTAATAAACACGTAGATAGCTAAATTGACATAATTTATTTGTGATATTTTTTTTTTGTTGACACAGAAAAGAATGTGTTTTTTATTGAGGTGAAAAGAATATAAGTTTATCTCTAGTCTCCATACAACTCTTAATTTTTTTGTTACAACATAAAACTCTTAATTACTCTGGATAACTCATGAGGATTATTAAAATAGCTAACTAATGCCTAACTAATGTATGATGTACAGATTAATAAAATAGCTTGGAGAGGGATTTGAGTTTGGTTTTTAAATTAATGCATATATGTGATTCTTTTGCTCATACATTTGACTTTGTAACCTCAAACATAAGCATAGTGACAAAGTTTAAAATCTCATCTAAAACACGACATTTATAAAATGGTCATTAGATGTGCCATTTTAATTAATAATAATAAATTCTCTTTTATCCAATTATTTTAAAAAAAAAAAATTGGAAGGGGATTTTACATTTGGCATTCAAGTGCATTTCAATATATTAATGTGATTTTTGCTTATAAAGAAATGGATCAACCTCTCAACTATGAATGAAAAAAGTGGGACGACATTAGATTTTAGCAAAAATTTAATGAACATTCTTAAAGACAAAAAATATCTTCCTTAATTTAAAATAAAAGGATGATGATGTCTTATTTTAAGATAACGAAAAATTGTTGAAAAGAACCCATATGCATACCTCACCATCACTTTAAAGAAATGAGTGAGGTTTTAATCAATGACATAGGAAGAGATATCCAATTAATCACATATTTAGCTTCTTCTTCTTTTGTGATCGTGATTTTTTTTTTGTTGGTAAATTGATGTTTACACTTTACCCTTACGTACAGACAAAAACAAAACTAGGAACAACTTAAAAAAAAAATACTAAAGTTGTTATTTTATTGACAGATAAACCATGCTTGTACTCGCCATGAGAAGCATGCTGCCAAAAGATTTGAATATGGTCAATTAATTAAAAGCTTTAACATGGTTCGTGTTCAACACATTCTTAGCAGAAAAACTAACCAAGACATGTTTTTAAAACAAAATAATGATTTATATAAGGTGGGTAGAGTTTGCATGTGATGAAGTTTTTGCTAGACTCTGTTAATAAAATTTTAATTATCGAGAAAAAAAAATCTTATCTCAGTAAACCGTTTTTTTGTTAGAATGAAAAAAAGGAAAAAAAAGAAACCCACAAATAGACTAAGTCTAAAACATCAAGTCTCAACACTTTCTTCAACTTTGATGGAGGAGTCTATCAAAAGATCACATTTAGTTTTGAATAGCGTCTGAGATTGATCAAAATATTTACACAATAATTATCATCTTTAAATACACGATGAAAAGAAATATTAGAAATATGTTGATTTAACAGTTTGATAAGCCGAAAATGTGATAAATTAATTCTAAAATTTTTTTATCAACATTATGATTATAATATTAATTCATGTAGGCTAGAAAGTCCACAAGCAATTTTGATATTAATTTACTTAGCCGCTATAGTAGCTGCATAGGTGAGACCGCGAGAGAATATGCATCACGCAGCAAGTCGTACCCGCCATGAAATGGGACCCACGCTAGCACTTTCCTTGATACTTCGTCTTTAAGTTAAAGCTCATCTTTTGTGATAGAGAGTGAGTGAAAAGAGAAAATAAGAAGAGACAAAACAAGTCTTAAGATAAGGTTCTATAACCAATCATGGAATTGTTTGTCTAATTTACAGGGTGGTAGTTTATAATGTTGGTTCTCATTGTGTATTTGATCCATCCTTATTCCTTAACCAAGGGGAAACGACCTTTTAGAAAGTAAGTTCAATGGTAAAATCATAATATACCACTTTTTATGATAGAAAACGGATGAATTCAATGGTATATGTTCCTACGAATTTAGAGGCAAGGCTCGGTTCTGTAAGTGAAAAGAGGCCCATAATAAAATAAAAACGTATTTTTTTAAAATAACAATGTTCTATTTAAAATTTTAAAAAGATAAATACAAGATCTGTATATATGCGATACACCCAAATGTGAAAATTACTGCCGTATACATGAGGAAAAGGAAATCAAATCGGGGAAGAAGAAAAAGAAAGTCTGATGGGGTGATGGTGATGGAACGCGTGATATCAGAGAGAAAGAGAATAATGATTTTTTTAGTGGGGTAGTACTTAGTAGTACTACTGAGCTACACATTTTTTTCCGAGACCCATACCTTGGGGAGGCCCGGTTCCATTGAACTCTTTGCACACACCAAGGTCCGATCCTCTATATAAGTGAGACAAGTTTTACATTTTGTACAAACTAATTTTTACGGTTGGATCAATAAATATCATAATTAGATAAACAAAAAGATATAAAGTGATTTATTGATGTTCATATTAAATAAAATATGAAGTGATTTGTTGATCTAATGATGAAAATACACTTTTGTATGGTGGAAGACCATTTTGTTTATGCATGTTGAACAAAACAAAACTAGAGTTTGTTAAATTACAAAATCCACCAATTTTTCAAAAAAAAAATGCTTATAAAATGTTATTCATATTAAAATGTTCAATATAATGAGGTATATCAACCAAGATTTGAAAATTAGTTAAAAACGTGGTTGTCTCTTTTAAGTATATGAGCAACATTGTTTGCTTGTCTTCTAACAAACTTTTTACTAGAGTTTCTATATTAAAAGGAAATCAAATCTCAAACCCACTTGGATTGACCTAATAATATTAGTTTGGAACCTGATAGAGTGCTACTTCCAGAGGTTTCAGATTTGATTCCCTCTAATGTCAATTTTAATATCACCAAATTCAATAACACCGTGCTAGATAAACTTAAGTTAGTCTGAGTCCACAATGTGACTCCAAACTTTGTTTTGTTGCGTTGTTTCCAAATACTACAAATGATTGAGCCAAAAATCTGGAATAACGAAGCATCCACATGAGTACTATGGGATGCACTGTTCTGGACAGCAGAAAACATGTTAGTATGCTGCCAAATGTAAGAAACTATTGGGGTAACTAAAGATATATTGAGTGCAACTCAATTGACAATGGCAAAAACGTTAACATGTGGTTTAGATCCCAACTATAATTTTGTTAACATTTTCGGTAATTTAGTTTATTAATATGTATCAATTTTTTTACAATTATAAACTTGAATTGAAATACAATATCATATATAATTCAATTTTCTAAAGTAGTAAATTTAGCTATAAATTTTTTTAACTTTAATTAAAAACCGTACGAAAAACAATGTAAAGAATTGTACCTAAACTTTTACCTAATCTAAAATGTTATATTAAATATTAAGGTATAAAGGAATATTAACAAATGCTTAAACTCCCTGATTGGTACTCTATTTATACATAGATCAAATTATTTATTAAACCATATGCACATGAAATAATTTTTTAAATATTAAACCCTATCAGATTTAAACCTTAATTTTTTTATTGACAAATCAGATTTATCATGCCTTACAAAACCTGACTTGAACAATCTTATTGGTGTATCTTATTTGGTTATTTTAAATTGACACGTTACATTACAAATTTCTCTCTCTCTTTTACCGCAACACAACATCTTTATTAATACGGGTTGCTTGTTTCTGTTCACAACGGTTTAAGGTTAAAACAAATTTGTTCTTTTCATATGAACCATGTTCTAATTTCTAGGAGAGAAGATAGAAACACACTCTCTTAACAATTGTGTTCCGTACTACTGTTAAGTGAGTGAGGATCAAGGATAAAGTTCAGATTTTTCTGTAAAAGATACTAAGTTTTAATCTTTTAGTGGTTTTTCTGTGTTTCATAGAAAAATTATTGGTGGGTTTTTGATATTTTGATGATTAAGTTTCTGGGTTTATAGTAAAAGCTGTAATTGAGAGAAAAAGCTGTTTTTTTTTTCTATAGGAGAGAGAAAGTTGATTTGATTTCTGGGTTGATTGTGTTTGTTGCATATTGATAATTACAATCATTGCAATTTGTAACCAATTGTCGAGAGAGAAAGTTTAGTTTTGTTGGAGAAAAGGAGAGAGAAAGTTGAATTCTTTTTGTTTATGTTTGAATGATTTTGAATCTATCATAATGGCTGTGGTGAGTCCTATGCCTGCAACAATACAAAGAACAGGTTCTGTGAATTCGGTTCGCGAAGTTCGGGGAGAAATTGAAGAGGAACCTGATCAAACTGTGGTTGATGAGGCAATCTATGTTACTGTGTCAAAGGATGTAAAAGAGAGTAAATTGAATTTGATTTGGGCAATACAGAATTCTGGTGGAAAAAAGATCTGTATCCTCTTTGTTCATGTGCCTGCAACAATGATCCCTTTGAGTAAGTAATTTGTAGCATATCTGTGTATAGAAATACTATATTTTTTGATATGTTTGTGGCATATTTGTGTATAGAAATACTATGTTTTTCAATTGTTTGTAGCATATTTGTGTATATTATACTATGTTACTATTTTATGACACTGTTGGGTTGAATTTGTCAAATTTATCATGTGATGTGTTACCTCAGTTTATCCCGGTACACGGTGGTGCTTAATTTCATGAACAAAATTTAATTATTATAATATATGATAACTCTTGAAATTTCAAAATTTTGTATGTTTTTAGTTTCATATAGTGGTCTATAATTTTGATATATTTTTTTCTTTTGTTTAAAGTGGGTGCTAAATTCCCCGCAAGTTCATTGAAGGATCAAGAAGTCCAAGCTTACCGGGAAATGGAAAGGCAAAACGTGCATAAGACTCTTGATGAATATCTTCGAATCTGTCAACGGATGGGGGTAATTTTTATCGTCATGCTATATGCTTATGAATTTTTGGAAGTAAACTTAATATATAACTTATAATTTCCTGATACAGGTGCGAGCAGAGAAATTGCATATCGAAATGGAGAACATTGAAAAAGGAATAATCGAACTTATCTCTCAGTATGGAATCCGAAAGCTTATTATGGGAGCAGCATCTGATAAGAGTTATTCTAGGTAAGAAGCCAGATTAAAACCCTCCCTAAACCATATTATTATTCATTTTTTCGCTAATGGAGTTACATATTTCCCTTAATTTTTGTTGCCCCTCAGGGTGTTTGGTTACACGAAACAATCACAATCCTTTTTCAGTCCATGCTCATTTGTAATTTTAACGAAATTATGATTATTCTTTATCTCATAAGTTGTGCTGATAAACTATTTGAATTAAGAATTTTTCAATCTTTATATTTGTTTTAGTGAAGTCAACATTATGTTTTTCAACGAGCTTGCATGACATAACAGGAGAATGATGGACCTCAGATCTAGGAAAGCCATCTACGTATGTGAACAAGCTCCATCTTCTTGCCATATACAGTTTATCTGCAAAGGCCACCTTATACACACAAGGTATGTATGAGGCCTCCTAAAATATTGATATGGTGTAATATACAGGAGATAATAGCGTCACATGAAAGATAAATATCATTATGAAGGAAGTGTTGTGTCTGATGCTTGTGTCTGTGTCGGTGTTCCATTGATAATTTGTCTTTTCCTATAGTTGTCATTGCTTTTGGTTTTTATTATTATTTTGGTGCCCGAGTATTGATGTAAATACCATATCAACACAGGGATCGCAGTTTAGATGAACGAAACGTAGAGGTTGCATCTCCTTTGCTGCAGCAAGTGCCTAACTCTGTGAGACCTTCAAGATCTCAATCTATCACACTGGGGCAAAATTATAGGACAAATTCAATAAGTTCTTCTCAAGAGTTGTTTCGCCGAGTGAGGTCTGCCAATGATGGAATGACAGCTAGCATTACAACTAATTCTTCTCCAGTTGACACTGAGGGGTTTTCAACTCCACGTAACAGGCGAGGTACAGAAGTAAGTTCTGATGAGTCTGATAGGTTGTCAAGGATGAGTCCTTCAGGTTTGTCAACTTTCTCCGATAGTGCAATTGATCCAACACTGACGCCATATTCTGTTGCCGAGAGCTGTGAGAATGCATCCGACTTGACTTTGAGTCACCTGATTAAAGACGAGGATCTTCGTCATTTATCACCTCCAAGTGTACTGGTACAAAAATATTCTTTCTTTTTCTTAGAGTATTGTTTGTGCTTGCTATGATGCATGTGTGTATTTTGTGTGTTGACTTTTAGCAAGTCATGTGACATTTTTACTTTCTAGATTTCGATTGATAAAATATTAATACACATACTATATGCTGATGCTTTGAATAATGGATTGAACACTAGCAGGATGGTGGAGTGAATGATACGCTCTATGACCAACTCGAACAAGCTATGTCTGAGGCTAATAATGCTACTCGACATGCATACCAAGAAACTTTTAGACGTGGGAAAGCTGAAAAAGATGCCATTGAAGCCATACGCAGGGTAACTGTTCTGTTTTCATGCATAAAACATAAGCTCCTTTTTAAATTATTTTTTTAAAAATATACTGTTTCGACTAACTTCTTCTGAGAAATAAAAAATTAAGGTCAAACGGAGTCCAAGATAATTTAAATGATTAAGCATCATTTTAGGTTGTATTATCTTGCCATGTGTTGGTATTGCAACTTGATAAACTGTTAGGATATAGAATAGTTAGAGTAGTTAAGAGTTGGTTTGTAGAAGTTTGTTAATGAGTTGATAAGTTTGTTAGGTGGTTGTTAAGAGTTGTTATTTTGGTTATTCTTAGGAAGTCTTTAAACAGCCCTCAAGGGTAGAGGAGAAAGTTAGTTTGTTATTATCTTGCCTTGTGTTGATAAGGATGTGACTAGAGAATTATCTTGTGTGAAAGGAGAGTGCTCCTTTGGGGTAGCCTTCTGTGCAAGGTTATCATATTTATTGTAAACCTTTTGTATCTTCTCTTTCAATCTTACTACACAAATAAGAAATTCTTCAGCTGTTTCAACTTGCAATCTTTATCTTTATTCATTTGAGTTTGTTTTACCCATTCCTCTAATATTGAAGATTAGAATTCTTGGGTTCCTAATCTTTTTCAATGTTTGAACCACCCAATCAACAGGCTAAAGCATCTGAAAGCTTATATACAGATGAATTGAATCTGAGGAAAATGGCGGAGGAAGAACTAAGAAAGTTAAAAGATGAACTTGAGAGTGTGACGAGCCAGAGAGACAAAGTAAATGAAGAACTTCGACTTGCTGTGGATCTGAAGTCATCACTAGAGAGTCAACTTGCATCGTCTGAAGTTATGATACAGGAGTTGGAGCAGAAGATCATATCTGCTGTGGAGCTGTTACAAAGCTACAAGAACGAGCGAGATGAATTGCAGATCCAGCGTGATAATGCATTGAGAGAGGCTGAAGATCTGAGGAAAAAACAAGGAGAAGGCTCAAGCAATCATGTGCCTCAATTGTTCTCAGAATTCTCTTTTTCAGAAATCGAAGAAGCAACAAGTAACTTTAATCCATCTCTAAAGATCGGAGAAGGTGGATATGGAAATATATATAAAGGTCTACTCCGTCACACCGAAGTGGCTATAAAAATTTTGCATGCCAACAGCATGCAAGGACCCTTGGAGTTTCAGCAGGAGGTGAGGATGGCTTGACTTTTGTATGATAGTTTTGAAAATCATATTTAAATCTAATAATTGTGTTTATTATGCAACCTTCACGTACACGGTGCACCAACCACTTGTGCTAGATCCCGGTGATGTTTATTAGTTAATCCTTGGCATAATGTATCATCAACCTTGCCTTTAAAACTCAGAAGAAAAAGATGATTAAGGTTTGTATGAAAAAAGGATAACGATTTTGACACCATTTTTCGGTTTCTTATCAGGTGGATGTATTGAGTAAGCTAAGGCATCCCAATCTGATCACTCTTATAGGAGCCTGTCCGGAATCCTGGTCTCTTGTCTACGAGTATTTGCCAAACGGAAGCCTCGAAGACCGTCTTGCCTGCAAGGATAACACGCATCCATTATCATGGCAAACACGGATTCGAATAGCTGCAGAACTCTGCTCCGCTCTCATCTTTCTTCATTCAAGTAAACCTCACAGCATAGTGCATGGTGACTTGAAACCCTCCAATATCATTCTGGATGGAAACCTTGTCAGTAAGCTTAGCGACTTTGGAATCTGTCGCATATTATCAAATTACGAGAATTCTAGTAATAGTAATACACAGTTTTGGAAAACTGATCCAAAGGGAACTTTTGTCTACATGGATCCTGAATTCCTTGCTTCTGGTGAACTCACTCCGAAATCAGATGTTTATTCTTTTGGAATCATATTATTGAGATTGTTGACTGGGAGACCGGCATTGGGAATAACTAAGGAAGTGAAATATGCAGTAGATACCGGAAAGTTGACATCTTTATTGGATCCTTTGGCTGGAGACTGGCCATTTGTGCAGGCTGAACAGTTAGCTCGCTTGGCCTTGCGGTGTTGTGAGATGAATAGGAAGAGCCGTCCGGACCTTCATTCAGATGTATGGAGGATATTGGATGCAATGAGGGCTTCTTCTGGTGGTACAAACTCCTTTGGTCTAAGTTCTGAAGGGCCACACCAACCTCCTTCATATTTTATTTGTCCAATCTTCCAGGTAACTAACTAGCTATTATTTCCTTTGTTTTCCAGCTTCATCTATTTGGATAAACAGCTAAATTAAGCACTTATAGCACAAGTGTTTATTATATTAGTGCTTATTTTATGTATAAGCTATCTCTATTCTCTATACAAAAGATAAAATAAAGTCAAACTGTTTTCATATTAGTTATAAGCTGTTATCATAAGTTATCCTGGAGAGCTTATGGAAAATACCCGAAAACAGTTTTTGGATGAGTTCTATGTTGTTTCTATAAACCGTCTCACAAGTGCTTATGTTAGTAGATAAGTTCAAATAAGCCAATCCAAACAGATCCTACAACTTGTTTGGTTTAAGAAAATGTTCTCTATTTTTATCTCCTGTTTTCATTATTAATTACAAAATGACGCCTTTCTCTCACTGTTCTCACATTCAAAAAAAAATTTCAAACCAAATGAATAATGTGCTCGCGATGTTTTGGGATGTCCACCGCAATCAACACTTGTCATTCCGAGCAAATGTATTTCATCCTATATTGTGTTTTCTTCCATTCTTTCTAACTTTTCTTCACTTGTGCAATGCATTCTAATAGGGAATGAGTATTTATACCCAGTTAGGGACTGTGCTGACTCAGCACAGTCAGTTACGCAATTAGCTACATTGGCTATCTATACTATTACTCTATCAAAACTGATTGAAAATGGAACGATATAAGCTTTTTTGTATATATAACCATCATCAAGGAAAATTTTAATGATCATAATCTTCATACTTATGCAGGAAGTCATGCGAGATCCACATGTAGCTGCAGATGGTTTTACTTACGAAGCGGAGGCTATCCGAGGATGGCTGGACAGTGGTCATGACACTTCACCGATGACAAATAGTACGCTTTCACATCAGAATCTTGTCCCCAACCGCGCTCTTCGTTCTGCAATTCAGGACTGGCTTCAAAGTCACTGATCAAGCTTATTACTTTTCATTAAACTGTATATCTACCTGTTTATAATATGTCTAGGAAAGAAATATGCCACTATATTTTTTACAACCTTATATCACTTCTTTTGAGGTATCACTTTTGTTTCTTAGAGTTCTATATAAGTCACATTTGATACCTATATATATCCTCTTGTTTATATAGGTTAAATAACCACGTGGTATCTTCAGTACATGACATATATCAAAATAGTTTTTTTGTGTGATTATCTTTTCTTTTTTTGGTATTATGTTATGTGATTATGAAGTCTATAACATTCATGCAATTTTGGTTGAAGAAATCAATGTACAAAAAAGTGAATGGGAAGGGTGAAAAATTCTGTATCTTGTAAGGCTTTGTTTTATTGCACCATTGTAATACACATATAGATGCATTGAACATTTTCAATTATTTATTTACATAAAACACCATACTCTATGTTTTTTGCACGTTTGAAAATTGCATTTAAAATACTCAATTTCACTTAAAATGTTTGAGGATAGGTTTGTTTTTGTACACAAGCTTGTTTGTTTAATAATTTTTATATAGTTCTGTACATTCTAAGAATATTAAAAGGGTTATGCTAATAATGCTCTAAGAGAAGAGTAGGGATCCTCTTCATTTCTCAAAAGAAATGAATATGTTCATTAACTTGTGCCCTTAGGATCTCTGCTTCTGAAGGGACACAAAAATTGAAACTTTGCATCAAAAATAATAATGTTTGAACTTTTAAAAAGTTTAATAAAGATTTTTTATTTTTTGACAAATAAAGTTTAATAAAGATGAATGCCACTTTTCATATTAACATGAGGCAACCACATAAGTGATGCATGTTATAAATGTAATTATATACTCCTCCGTCCCAAATTATAAAAAAATAAAATATTTTCACACTTATTAAGAAAATTAAAATATTGTAGTTTGTAATATAGTTTTTTGTGTTATCTTTGGAATAAGTTTCATATAAAAATGTAAAAACAATTTTTATTGGTTATTAGTTATAGAGAAAATGTAAGAGAAAGCATAATGAATGCAAATTGCATTTAATTTCTTCTTGGAAAAGATGATTTTTTGAAAAAACATAATTAAATATGATAAAAGTTAATCTTTTTTGCTTATAATTTAGGAAAAATGAGTTTTTTTTCCTTTGGGAATGCGAGAGTAAGTCATAATCGGATAATAATTTAAGCTTTTCAATCTTGATAAAAGTCAGCTCTTATATGATACTATTTGAATCTTTCTATTGAGTGGGTCGATTGTTATAAATTGAATAATAATTGGGGTCCTTAGGAGCATGACATTCGATAAAAAAAAAGTCCTTTAATGGGTTTGGTGCATCAACCTAAAAATAATATTAAATGCCAATTAATTCTAGGAAAACTAAATTACCTAAATAACATTTATAATTGCATAAAGGACCACATCCTCCACATGAGTACTGCAACTTTTACTAAAAAATAAAAACATAAACAAAACTGAAGAAATGGATGAAAAATCAATTCTAACATTCAAAATAGAGTACAACTAATTTTCCAACTAAGAAGAAAATGAACAACCAAAGAACAAATGTTATAAAGTTTCACAAGCCTTAGGGCAAACCCTATACAACACAACTAAGATTTTGAAGGAGGAATTACTGCAATCCAATGATCAAAGACTGAGGCATCCTTCTTCGAGATGTTAACATAATTTTTCCCAGCCACCGTAACAATTTTCTTGTTATAAATATCGCTAGACCAAATAAAATTTCTTAACCAAGAATCTAGATTTTTAAGAAGGGATATCAAGCAAGCATACACATGGAAGCTGTTCTAAATTCGGATCAAAACTCACATCAATAAACTTTGATGTGTGGAGAAAGGTTCAGTGGCAACCAATAACCAAAGTAGTTGCAAACAATAACCACAAATCTAAAAACAGTATAAAGCAAAACCACATCTAAATCAAAGATCAACAAGATAAAATATTAGCAAAGAAGAGGAACATCACATAATATTGTTTACCTAATTCCATCCACAACCCTCTATTCCACTAATCAAGAGAGTAACTTTACACTAAGATTCCAAAAGAAATTACAATAATCAGTATTCAAACCTAAGTATACCATTTTCCCGATTCTCTTCCCGTGACAAAGAGACTCAATGATTTCTCTATCCAAGGTGTTTACAATTGTTTCCCAACCCTATTTTCTATCCTCAAAAGAAACTGATCCCTAGCCTTTGATTTTCTAATGATCTCCTCTTTTGGTAAACCTTAGTTTGCCTCAATCATATGTTTTCCACGTGTTTCCACCTCATGAATCCTTCCACAAAAGGCACTAACCCTTTCTCAAGAGTCCTCTCTTTTGATTCCTCAAGAGTCACATTTTTCCAGACTTAAAACTATGTTGAAACTACCTTTTTATATATATGACCGCACATTTGCGTCTGTGTGCAAAGCAACATCTCAGAAGCACTCTCAACTGATCTCTTGCGCCTGCGCGCAAAAGCCGTAGAATATCCAGAAAACAAATTTTAAGACATTTTTCAACAAGCTATGAACCAACATCCCATGGATAATAGATTTAACCAGCTGAAGACGCTTCATAATAGACATAAGGTAACTCTTCAAGATGGAAGTTTAATTTTAATACAATCAACAATAGGTTGCAAATTGACAGGTTTAGGTTTACCTCTAAATAAGGGAGTACCTAGATTAGTAAACAAAAACTTAAAAAGGCACTAAGATTCTAAACGTCCATAGAGAATATAGAACCAAAAAAAGAAATTACATTTACTCAAAGTTCAAATGTTGGAAAGTATATTAGACATAGGACCTAGGTTACTTGAGGGTGGCTATTGAAGTTGTATTAGAACGGAGTACTCTCGCATTGTCTAGGTTCTTCATCTAACAATCATTTTATTAGTTATTTGCTTTCATTTTCTTCACCGTTAATGGTCGTCATATTTACCATTTTTATACATATCTTCAATCATATTTTACCACATAAATTATATTTGTGGTTTTTTAACGGGAATTGATGAAATATTTCAAAAATCGTAATATAACAAAGTTCCATATTGTAAAATATGATGAATATGTGTCAACTCTTTATGCTTCAATAAATTTTTAATATATTATGCTGTTTTTTTTTTTTTGAACAAATCAAAATGATATATTAAAACAAAGGGTCATCTTCCAGGTACAAGGTGTACCAGAGAAAACCCCCACAAGTTACAACAAACGTTTAGTAACAAATATCGAAACTAACCAATTCCCGCACATACGAATGGGGTTTGACACCAGTTATAAAAACTATAATGAAAAAAATACAATGTTAGCTTTAAACCACCAAAAGAAAAGGTGTCTGACACTTTCCAGAAGCTGCGTAGGAGAGCTTTGATTGCCTCGAAATATTCTAGCATTCCTTTCCTTCCAGATTACCCAAGTCGTGGCAAACCAAATCAAATGCATGAAAGAGCGTCTTGACTGACCAAAACCTGTAGAGGAACCAAACTGAATAAAGTGATCCATAATATGAATGGGATCCGCTGAATGAACACTGGGCCAGTTCCTTACAAGCTGCCAAAGTTGTCTGAACAAATCACAAGACAGAAATAAATGACTCTCGGATTCATGATAACCACAACCACTAACACAATATTGGTCATCTGGAAGAATGATGCCTCTACGGAACAAATTCATTTTAGACGGCAATCTATGACGAAACAAACGCCAGGCGAACACTGATACCTTCAATGGAACATCCTTCCTCCATAAGAGATTTGCCAGAACATGGTCAATGTTTGGCGTCGCACCTGTGAGCAAGCGATAGGCTCCGTTGGCTGTGTACCCATCAATTGGATCAGGGGTCCACCTCCAGACATCAACAGTATCAACCTGCAAAAAACGGTTAACAATAAAGTCGTACGCTCCACTAACAACTCCTCCTCCCACGCCCATAACCTCCTGCGCCGCCTCCAAGCCTCTCCGCCCTCTTCCCAACCCCAATCAAACATTTGTGCCACAAAAGAGAATTTATTCTCAGATAAGTCATATAAGCGGCTGAATTTCTCACAAAGAGGGACATCACCAACCCATCTATCCAACCAAAACAAGGTGCTAGCTCCATCACCAACCTTTAGGCGTAAGTTGTCGGAGAACCAACTACCCAATACCGTACTACCACCATCACGAATCACTAACATAATATTCTATATTATGTTGTTGTGTAATTTTTTTTACTATGTTATAAGTTAGGAAGTGAGTTCTCTTATCTTTTTCAACTAAATTTTCTCTATACATAACTATGAGTTAAAGATCGAACCTTTGACAATTAATTGTTGGTATGAGAATGAGATGCTTTTTAGTTTGTGAATATGTTTGTAATTGTTGGTATGGGATGCTTTTTATTCTGTGAATATGTTTATAAGTTGACACATAACTTACGTATATATAATTTATTAGTTGATTAATGCTTCCTTTAGTTTGTTGGATCAAAAGTGTAAACGAATTATTAGTTTTTTGACAAAAGTAAACGAATTATTAGTTATTAACAAGTTTTTAATATAATATTGTTAGTGGTAGGTTAAAGTATCTTTTTATGCTAAAGTATTTGATTTTGGGTCTTCTTTTACTAGATATATTATAATATTATATATAGTACGGCATTCGATTATTTCGTTTGATGGCCAACATTCTAATTCTAATATAATCACAAAGAAGAATCTGACATAGAATATCCAGTAAAAGCTGCATCATATCATTATCATAGAGAAATTCAAAATGTGTTGCATGTAAACCAAATGAAAGAACAAGACCCTACAATTTTCCAACAAAAAGAAAAAATACCCTACACTTGCTTGATTAAATAACTAGAAAATAAGTTCACTTTTGGTTGGTTAGATGGTCATCTTGGAGTGTAATCATCTCAAAATTAAGGTTTGCTTTTAAAAAAATCCTCGCAAGAGAGCGGTGAGATTTAACTGTTCAGATTAGTTGATTTTTGGGTAAAATCGAGTTTTTAAAAATATATAATAATTAGAAAATAACTAATCCTTTATATGTATTATTTCGATATAAATTCCTTTACATAATTACTATATCATCAAACCGACGTCAAAAGCATGACATGTGTATATTTGTATAAGTGAAATAGTTTAAAATATATTAAAAGAAATGAAATTAAAGTAATAATCTATATGTCCTAGACTGGACTTGAGTTCTATTTTTGTCAAATAAAAGTTTAGGGTTTGGGTGGTACCCAAATTCAAAAAAGGGCAGGCATTCAGGCTCAAAGGCCTAGAATTTTACCTTTTAAAAATGGTTCATCAAAAGATTTTACATATGAGGCTTTATTAATCGTGTTAATATTTTTACTCTTAAATGATAATATATGATTTTACATATGATGTTTTATATATATTGTGGTTCATCAAAAGATTTTGTAGATAAATATGACTAAAACTAGCCTTAATTAAGCTCTCCTACATAGCTTTTCAACTTTGATGATTTTGGCTGAGAAGGACATCAGTTCCTAAAGTGAATGATCAAAATCATATCCTGGTTATATTGAAGAGCACTTCAATAAGGTGTAAGGGTTCCTAAATTTGAGAATGTGATAAATTGATAATTGCAAATTGTTTATTAATTGAAAGATAAAATTGATTGATTAGAACCCCAATTAAAATTGACGTTCTTGGTACATAAAAGAGAAAGAGAAAGATAGAAGAAATTAAGTCCTAAGATTTAAGTCATTACTCTGCTGGAGAGTACCAAAGAGAGAAAGAGGAGAGACTTCATCATTTTTCTTCATACCTGCTATTGATCGTTATTTCACTATTTATGCATAAACCAGAATTTCTTGATTTTAGAATCACTAACCACGTGTCCATTTACCTCAACTAATTTTGTTATGCCAAGTGTATTTCCTCGTATGCTATTTTGAATTATAACATAAGCCTTAACACATCATTTTTATAAGGGAAATGTGAACCCGGGGCACTGATTAGGAACTTATAAAAGGAAATTTTGAAAATTGTGTATTCTACTTTTTGAAAGTTAAAAAAATATTTTTTTCAATGCAAAACTTGACTTTTAGTTCCTTAACTAGTGTTCGAAGACACTCATTAACGAGACCCTTTTTATAATAATAACTTTTTAGAGTTTGTGTTTTTATTCAGAATAATGATACTCAAACATCAAATTCCAAACACAAACACCATATTCTATAGATCGGCTTCATTTGGTATGCCCCACTTTTATTCAAGGACTGGAAGAGATGGGGGAAAATATCTTGATTTGATGACTTGTTCTCATAGTCGATAGAATGTCAACAACACCTCACATGTAAACTAATATTGAAGCACAACCTTAAAAAGTCATGACATATGTTTAATGCACATTACAAGCTTTTTATGGAATATTTTTGTGAACATTGCATAGAAATTTTTAATTAATATGTATGTGGCAAAAAAATTAATAAAATATATCTAACTCAAATTAAACTATCTATATTAACACGAAAAAGATTTTAATAGAAAATGAATTTTATTTTAAAAATTTACTAATCTATAAATAATTAAATCAATAATGCAATATAAATATAATTAATTATAATAAATATAAATTAAATCTAGTTTTAAATACATATTAATACCCATTTTGATAATTATACATCAAAACCAAGTTTGATCCAAACGATCTGAACAATAAGAATTTTATAAGAATCACTTTTACATTGATATATAAATAAAAATTAATTCACATTCAACTCACTTTTATTTAAAATCAATTTTACAAAAATTAATTCTCTCTGCCCGGAACCAAACACATGCATTATACTATATATATTCTTAGTTTCCACGTTAAATGACTTGAATAGGTAAGAAGTTGGTTGTAAGTAGCTTTAAGGGTGAAATTGGTTTAAAAACTATCTATATATAAAGACGATGGAAGAGATGGTTAATATTTTGGAAAGCTTGAACATGTTTTCAATTTAAGAGAAAGCTTGACCATGTCCATCTAGAGAGAAATTATTTATAAATGAAAGAAAGTATGTATTTGTCACTTTTGTGAAAAACATGATCATGACAATTATCTCTTATAAAAAATTTGTTAACTCTGAATTTAAATAGTTGATGATCACACTTCAATTAAATGTTAATTTTTATCAACTATTTGAATTTGCAATCAACAAATTTTCAAAATTTGTCTTAACAATAACATAAGTTTCATTACAATCAATCATGCAAACAACAAATAATAATTATAAAAAATATAAATGTAAATATGAATATATATCATTTTTATACCCATGGAAAACGGAAATAGCCAAACTTTTCTTTTTATTACACATATTTATTTATTTTTATTGAAAAGGAATTAGAAACTCTTTCTTTAATGGGATGATGTCTATCTCTTTTGAGTTTTTTTGAGTCATTGACTCAAGTAGTGTTTCAGCCAAAATGAAGGGTCCCACATATAAGAATCTTCACACGTGTGATCCCTCCATAAATCAGTGATGGTACGTGTGTCATGTTTGGATATGCTTTACCGTAACCTTTGCGCATGTGAGGGCCCTACATTTTAGCCTTCGTGTCTTGTGCTTAAGGAAAAGGGAGAACACTTCAATATGCGGTCACGTCTACATCTTTTTGATACGTCTCATAATATCATCGGCTGATAGGTAAGATTTGGTTCACCCTAAAAAAGAATGTAATATTTGGTTCAGCTTATAAAATAAAAGATAGAGCTGAATTTTAGCCTTTGAATTAAGAGTTATCCATGGTTGCGGTGGTCGTGCTAGGGGTTGATGGTGGTTAAAGTGGTGATTGTATAGACCAGTGTCGTGATAGATGAAGGTGACGGTTGGAGTAATTATTAGTGGTGTTAGAGCAACTTCTATGAGGATTCTTTTACTTTACAAGGATCTCTTCCTATAAGGCTCATTGGAGGAAGAGAAAATTGACACTTATTAGGTAATATGCAATTATATAAGGACTCTTTCACTCCTGAGCAACTAACGAGTCTCACATTTAAAAGAAGTAATAAAATATGATTTCTTCATATTTTTTGCGAAGCTAATTGTTGTGCGGACAGGTTAGCAAATATGGGTCATACTTTGCAGGGTTCTGTTTGGTTAGATACGTTACCGGTGGAGTTGCATCTTGATTTCTTTCGTGATAGAGTAGGCCTGCATTCCTTAGGTCCATGTAGTCTGCTGGTTATTTCTTTGTTTATTTTATTTTGAGGGTGTTGGCCTAATCCCCCCTCTTCTTGTACATATTTTCCCCTTTCTTTAATAAATTTTTTAGAGTTTGGCGGCATAGGATGGAGGTTTCCCGAGGTGCCAACCTAGTTGGGATGTCAGTGTTTCCTCTTGATGCATGTCCTCTGTCCTTGCTTAGCAAAAAAATATATAAAGTTAGCCAGACCTATTTAAGTATTTTTCATTGAAATTCCTATTAGTGTATTGACATTGTAGTCATCATTGAGTTTTTAATAAATATTTTTATTAAAAAGTTATAAATAAATCATGTGCACATGTGAAGTCCATTTAAGAAGTCTCAATTAGTGAACTACCATTGTGGATATTCTTAGTAAGTGATTATAGTAGTGGTTGATGGTGTTTGAAATGGTGATGGGCGGAGTGGTGGTCAGAGTGCTCGATAATGAATGAGTGAAGGTAAAAGTAACCGAGTAGTGGTTATTAGTGGTCAACTGTAGTTATAGTTGTGGTCGAGTATAATCGTAGTGGTAATTGGTGGTGATCAACCACAAATGGAAGTGATGTGCTAATATTAAAGCATAAACAAAAATTATAAGATTGTTCTTGTGACATGAAACATTGTTTTTGTATACATCTTGTGGGAAGAAAACTCTTGCGACGAGTAGTTGACTAAATTTGAAGCCGCTTTTGATAATGAGATAAGATTTTTTGGTTTTCGCCTCACTTTATTAAATAGTATTTGTTTACCTGATATTATAGAGTATCTTATAATAGATCTTAGTTTTCTTTTCAGTCTTGTTTTAACCCCATTGATTAAAAAGAAAAATATAATTTTTTTTGTGGTTTTGATTCCCGGAAAAATTATTTTGAATTAAAAAAATAAAAATTCTACCTCATTTTAGTTGAACATGTTCTGTTTTCAAATTAAAACTTTAAAATTGAAAATAAAAAACTTAAATCACTCAAAACGGACCCTCTACTTTTTTTGTTTTCAAATTTAACACTACAATTTTATTTTATTTATAAGCAAAGATGTAGGGACGACAACAAGATGAATCCTCAACATCCCAACTAGGTTGACACCCTGCGGAAACATCCATCGTCTACCACCTACTCCATATATATTATTAAAAAAAAAGGGGGAAATATACAAGAGGGAGGACCAAACCAAAATCCTCAAAAGAAAAGCAAAAGGAAAAAATAAAACCTAAGGAAAACTATAATTAGGTAAACCTACGCGATCTCGGAAGAAGTCAAGCCCTGAATCTGTAGGTAAGGAATCCAACCAAACAGTGCCAAGGGCAGAGTGACCAAAATTTGCAAGTTCGTTTGCACATCAATTACCCGCGCGAAAAGCATGAGAGCAAATCAAAGTGATTCCCAATAGAGAACAATTATGCCACCAGTTACGCAAATGAAACGAGATAGCAGAAGGATTACGAAAAGCATGCACCGCGGAAGTAGAATCACTTTCCAACCAAATGCCATCCCAACCATGAGAGGCCGCAAACTCCAAAGCTGCAATCAGCCCTGTAACTTCCGCTTCAAAAACCGAGACATCCCCCAGATTAGCAGCAAAGCCACCCAAATAAGTGCCAAGATGATCTCTGAAGAGTCCCCCACAAGAGGCAAAAGTACCTACTAATGATCCATCCGTGTTAGTCTTAACCCAATGAGAGGTCAGAGGTTTCCAACAAACCGGAATAATCTCCTTGTAATGCCGAAAGCTAAGCGCTACTAGGAAATTATGGAACACGTCAATATCAGCAAGCTCAAAACAACAGTTGCCCTTAGAAATATTACCACTCAAGGCAACCGAAGAAACAATCTTAGAAGAAGATTTTTTTAGAAGAAGATTGTGGTGGTTAATGTGTAGCAGTAAAAACAAGAGAAATAAAGTGTTCTTCAATACAGTTAAACACATTGCGATAATTTAATTAGAACAACTATTTATAAGGAGGTACATGCATGTAATGGGACTGGTGATATGTGTCGTTGCTTCAGTAGCTTCTTTCGAAGATGTTGGAAGGATGAATACAAGAAGCTTCTTTCTAAGATCTTGCTTGCTCCACTATTTCTTGTCTTCATGCATTAGTCTCCGTTGAAAAGTGTAAGACTAATAACGTGGAACATGAGATTTTTTTTTTTTGTCAAGTAGCCTAGTGGCTAGAGAAATTCACCTTAAAGATGAATAAGTGGCGTGTCCGGGGTTCGAACCCCGGCCCCTACACATATTGTGCATTATCCCTTACCAAATGAGCTAAGCTCATGGGACGGAACATGAGATATTAAATTGAAGTGTATATAACATAAGAACTTGGGATAATTGATTTTCTCACTCTACAAGGTTCTCGCGCGTTTTATTCAGATTCTAAAATCAGAAATATTTCTACGTATTTTTGGAGGTTTTATCCTATTCTATGTATTTCTCACGCGTCATATTTAGTTCAATATGACGCGTGAGAAATTCATAGAATAGGAAAAGAAAGAGTCAGAACTTAACTCACTTGTCATGATTTTCGTTAGTCGGGGGTCTTCAATTGTGAGACCCAATTCCTCATAATGCAAAAAATGCAAAATGAAAATATAAAATATATTCTATAACAATCAAAGATTTTTTTCAATTTAATAAATTATAAATATGCATTTTAATAATAAATAAATAAATGAAAAAGAAAGAAAATTTAGAAATATGTGTTTGCATTTACATACTATATATGACAAAAAAGTTGTAAAATAAATAATGTTAATAAATAAATATAAGATTTTTTTTTTTGATGAGCAAGGAGAGAGGACAGGCATCAAAAGGCATCATCGACATCCTAACTAGGTTGGCACCCCGAGAGACCTCAATCCTATGCCGTCAAACTCTAAAAATTTATTAAAAAAAGGAAGAAAAAAAAATACAAAGGCGGACTAGGCCAAAACCCACCAAAGAAAAAGAACAAAAAACAAGAGAAAAAGAAAACAACAAAAAACACCCAGCAAAACAGACTATGGAAATCTGTAGTTGGGAACACCACATCCATCCCTAAAGAAATCAACTTGCAACTCATTAGGGAGAGCATACGGCCAAACCGAACCCTGCACTGAATGACCCATGCTAGCAAGCTTGTCCGTAAAAAGCCACGACCCTTGGAAACAACCTCTAACATTCCAATAGAGGAAATTCATTGAGCAGGAGTGTGCTTGTCACCCCGAGCAAGGGTTTTAGAAGGTTGTTTTGGCAATACTTGTTGCAATTTAAGTTTTTGCTTCTACTTCCTTGTAAGTACCGGCATGAAGTTTTCATTAGCACAACGCGCATCATACTCACGAACTCTGTCCCATAAATTAAGGCCGTGCTAAATGTTCTTACTAGGACAGACATGTTGTTGTAAAACGACAACTTCTTGCTCCTCTGGATTTGACGTGTGCTCAATAGCTGCAAGAGTCTTCTCAATAACAACAACCGGTGACACAGGGCGTGACCTAGAAGAACCATCAACATGCTCATCAACATCATATGTTTGATCCTGAACCGTGTCATCAGACACCTCTTGCACCTCATTGTGCTCATCAGTGGATGAATGTGGTACACGCTCGCAAGAACCCTTGGGACTCTCCTCCAGCTCCTGTGGGCTCTGACGATTGTGTTCCACATCATCAGAAAGCGTCACAGTGACATCATCCATCGTAGGGTTCTCCAACACCTCCCACGATGTCAGATGAGACTGTACCACTCTCTCAGAATGCACGCCAACATGCTCAACAGGGGAAACAAGCTCTAACACTGGCACCGTATCAGGCAACTTCTCAGCAGAAATTCTATCAAACACATTTTGTAAAGGGAAGCTAAAAGAATTTGACGACAAAGGCGATACAGACACCGAGACGCCCGTTTGAGAAGTAACCGTCTCAAATTGTGAGATTGAAGTAGGAATTACCAGTGGAATCGCAGCCAAGGATGTAGAGGTAGTAGCAGTAACTGGTATTCTCTGAGTTGTAGTAACTGTTGAAACAACCGGAGCCGGAACCCATGTCCAAGTGCTACCATTGGCTGAAGTGGAAGCACCCACATCATCATTCTGCCGTGAAGGTTTAGTAGGTGCTTCCTTGCCAATAACAATTTGTTTCCCTCGATTAGTCTTGTCCTTTGGTGGTTGTGGATGTAACCATCGACAGGTGGAGACATTGTGCCCAATAGAATAGCAGTGGTGACAAAATAATGGCCTCCTCTCGTATTGAACCTCCACTTTGAAAGCGAAGCCCTCTCTTTCAACAAGAATTTCATCATAAGCTCTCTTTGAAAGATCAATGTCGACTAAAATTCTTGCATAGTGCCCAAAGGTACAGTTTCTTATCGGTCCATCTATGTCAATCGGGGTACCAACCGCACTTGCGATTTCCTTCAAAGTTCTCTCCTGCCAATACTCCTGCGGTAACTCCACCAATCAGATCCAAAGTGATACATGTGTCTGTTTCTGTGCCAGACATTTGAAATCTTTGGTCCATTGTGATAGACGTAACAAACCCGACTTAAGGTTAACAGTGCCTGCCCATATTTTTCTTCGATCATCCGCCGAGTCAAAGTGAAAGTCATAATACCCCTTGCCAAGAGGCACCATTTTCCAACCTGTCGTTGTTTTCCAAAGCTTCCCAATTTTGTTACTTAGGTCACGAGCAAAATACGGTTTATCCCCTTTGCTAAGATTCAAACGAGCCCTTAACACATTCTTGCATTCTTCCACTCCCCTATGGTACTCTTCCTGGTAGATTTTGATGCTCAAAGTATCGCCCTTAATGCATGGAGTAGGTAGAGGTCTGTCATCAATCACTTTTGGACCCCCTAGGGCTGCTGCAAATGATTTTGTTGTTGCTGAAATTGGTTGGACCATTGCTGCAGAAACGGATTGCACAGTAGCTGATGCGGAAGGTGCAGTGTCGGACACACACGGCCATGGGCACGTGAATGCCATCAGGGGCCTGAAAATTGCGATGTCGGAGCTGAACGTAGCAGCCCACCAAATGAATTGAGGTGAAGTGGCTACAAGGTATTGAACCGATAAATTTTAACAATTGAAGAATTGGAAGTGACCGATTGTATGTATTGGATATGAGTATTCAAATTCCACAATCTCTAGAAAAGGTAATCAAGTAGAACACGTACGAACAAGATAGAACACGTAATCTACTACCACCAAAGTGAATTGATCCAACAACAAATGGATGGATAAAAATGGAATTGGATTACGTAAGAAGTATGGAATTGGTGTTGAATTTTTTTTAAAATTGAAATGGGTGAAAAGGGCATGGAAATGGCGCTCCTGCTAGCAACCCTAGCAGAGCGTTTTTCCAATATTAACTATTATGCACATAAAATTCAAATAAATATAAGATTAAAAGATACCAATCAATAGTATGTAATCTATTAACCATGATTGGGTGGAGGTTATTATTGTCCTTTTGCTTGTTAGTCATCTATTTCATTTATTTTGTTTATGTGAATTGAGTATTCTCTGTACGCAATTGTAACAATCAAAGAAATTTTCCACCTAATAGCACTTGTTCTAATCACTAAAAAAATTTAACATTGCTGCATTTTAAGGGTTGAATTTGAATTGATGACCTCTTGTTAAACTGGAAGAAGTTTCTTATCATCTCATTCAAATGTTTTTGGGCAAAAAAGTTTTTCTTTTATTTAACATGGTATTAGTTATATTTTTTGAACAAGGGTATTATTTATATTTTTATTCTCTTTAATTTTTTTCTTCTTTTTTTAAAATGTAATTTTTGTTAATTTAATGGCTTAAATAGGCAAATCGTCCCTGTAATTTCGCGCATTTTTGCAAATCATCCCTGTATCTTTTTTTCTTTCAAAACTCTCCTTGTAAGCTTCTGACGTTTTGCAAATGGTCCTTCCCGTTAACTCCCGTTACAAAAACGGCGACGTGGCAGACGGAGACACATGTGGCTTAGTGTGACTTGGCAAAAGTGTCAAAAGAGTTGGGTAGGGGCTAGTTTGAGGGACCAAAAAGAAAAACGAAAAAGTGCAAAGGGATGAAATTAAAAACTCGTAAATTTCAAATTTAAAAACTGTTGGGGGTCCATCAGAGAGTCGAGCTGAAGCAATGTTGAGAGACCTGAAGATGCTTCCACCAGAGGAACCAGAGGAACTAGAGAAGGTTATAAGGGAGTTGGTCACAGGTCTGGTGAATTGGAATGAGAACAACCAAGCAAAAGGAACTGATGGGGAGGACACAAGATCTACAGACTAGATCAAGAAACTGTTTAATGTTTAAGTTTTACTTTTTGGCTATGAACCTGTTAGTTGCACTATGATGCTTATGTTGAAACTATAATTTGGTTAGCACCTTTTTTTGGATGTTTAGGTGCTATTAGACCTGTTCTGTTATGTCTTGGTACATTATGATGTTGGTAATGACCTGTAGTTGTCATACCTATCAAGTTATGTTGGTACATTATGGTGTTTGTAATGGCCATTTTGGTGTTATGTCTTGGTACATTATTGTGTTAGTAATGACAATTTTGGTGCATTTTGCTATGAATCAAGACAATTATTATTACAACTTTGCTTACTATAATCATATTACTTTAACATCGAATCACAAACTAATGAACAAGCAGACAACAATAGCATGAAAAACAAACTTCATTTCATTGATTCAAGAAACACAAGTTCTTTTCATTACAATCAACAATGTCGTAAACTTCTTAACATTGATTTAACATATGAACCGAGTCATTA
>Ga0228711_1002664_pt1 | contig 27575 bp, 7 predicted proteins | sample MedpolnodulmetaG_2_FD_177996 | JGI IMG/M metagenome (GOLD analysis project Ga0228711, IMG submission 177996) | Root nodule microbial communities from Medicago polymorpha collected in Santa Monica, California, United States - brown nodules | ecosystem: Host-associated > Plants > Roots > Nodule... | reverse complement strand
TGTATTTTCATTGTTTTTATATTTTATTTTTTTTGCGTTTTCTTGTTTTCTTTTTATTTTTTTACCGAATTAATATTTTGTAATCGTTTCTTTATTTTTCTAGTTTTTTTGGTTCCTTATTTTAAAATAGGAGGAAAAATCCTGAAAAACGTAAAATAGAGAGGGTAAAATTCCCAGTTTTAAAATAAGGGGGTAAAATTCAGATTCAACCAAAATAGAGGGGGTAAAAATCCGAGTTTTAAAATAGGGGGGGCAAAATCCAAATTCAATCAAAATAGGGGGGTAAAACTGCATTTAAGCCTAAAATTAATAAATATGGATTAGGGTAGCCGAGTTTGCATGAAAGTTAGGGTATTCTGTTTGTAAACGTATTAAATAAGCGTAGAAAATATTGTCAAAAAAAAGGCAACAAGATAGGAATAAAATTGGTGCGATGCATTTATTAGTATTAAATAAGTGTACAAAATATTTCCTTCAAAAAAAAAATGTACAAAATATTTGCAAAAAAAAGGCATTAAATTGGTGCAATGCATTTTTTTAGTATTAAATAAGTGTACAAAATATTTCCTTCAAAAAAAAGTGTACAAAATGTTGTAAAAAAAAAGGCATGAAATTGGTTAAAAAAAAGTGTACAAAATATTGTAAAAAAAAAGGCATGAAATTGGTGCGATGCATTTTTCTAGTATTAAATAAGTGTAGAAAATATTGTAAAAGAAAAAGGCAAGAGGATATGAATGAAATTGGTGCCATGCATTTTTTTAGATGGAATTTGTTAGGTTAAATTAGTGCTAACCTAATACAGCAAATGGGAGGGATAATATTAGGTTAAGTTGTTGCAGACCTAACAAAATTAATAAATAAGGATGCAACGCACCAATTTAACCTAACAAATTCCCTCTAAAATGCAGCAATCCCTAATATTTCTCCTCACTGATGAGCTTTTCATTCCTATCATGTTGTGTCATCGTTTGTATATATCTATTGTTTCTGTAGACTTTTTTTTTTTGCAAGTTGTTGTACACTTATTTAATACGTTTACAAACAGAATACTCTAATTTCCATGCAAACTCGGCTACTCTAATTTCTATGCAAACTCGGCTACTCTAATTTTCATGCAAATTCGGCTATATATAGCAAACCCTAAACCGTGTTTGTCTAAAAAAAAAATCTAAACTGTGGTAAATTACACAGATAGCAGAAGAATCATATATTTTGATATTTTAATTTTTACAAATGGAAGGACGTGACCTTACAACCTTCCTCTCATACCACTGCTTTACTGGTATTTTAATTTAACATGCATTTTATCGATATGCATATTTTTTTGAGAAATAGAATATCATTTTTGCGTGTTTTGTTTTTAGTTTGAGATGTTTACACCAATTTTGGCAGTCTTCCTTTACAGGAAAGTAGCAATGCCCATTATTTAAGAGACTCAACGTCAAAATTGGATTGAAGGTAGTCAATGGATTCAATATTATGTATCTTTTTTGTTAATCGTATTCTACTTTTCTTTTTTTTTTGAAAAATTTAATTTCATTCTAATTGATAACTAAATAAAACTAATCCTCTTAAATGCTAATTCTTGGAGCAGAAAGGATGAGCATGAAAGAAACAATAAGTGCAATGAAGTAGTAATTTATGTTATTTTTTATTTTAGATTTTTCTATTCTATTTTATTTTTGAACCATGTATTTGCTTTTTGTTTTGCTATTTTTTTTCTTTGTTTTAATTAATTTTCTTGCATTCTTTTTGTAGACAGTGCACTTTTGAAAGATGCTCACATTGGGTAACATCCATGACTAGGGAAATATGCAGGGTCAAACTTTATATTGAACCGGAAAGACATGATTTACTGATATAAGAGATATCATCAGAGACATGATGTTTGTGTAGGGATGTTATCAAAGAGCACAAAAGATAATCAATTTGATAGTCAATTTGATACTTATATATGACACTCTAAAAATACATTCAATTTAATACTTATATATGACACTTTAAAAAAAAAACGTGCATCGCACGACTCGAATTCTAGTTAGAAGTATTATCATTTGTCCTTGTGAGCATAACTCAGTTGGTATGGATAATGTATAAAATATGTGAGGTCTGGGGTTCAAACACCGACCATCACAGAAAAAAGAAGTATTATCATTTAGTTTATAAGGCTTAATTCAACCAATGATATCGAGATTATATAAAGTTGGATATTTTCTATAGATACTCATGTTTATATGTAATATATCCCTTCGTGTGTATGAGTTTTCAGCTTGGTGGTTAGCACTGTCTGCACACAATTTTTTTGTCCACTGTCATTTTAAATTTTAATTACGAGATTTAATAATAATTTAATGTTAAAATAAATTATGAATTTTTTTTTTTACCTCGTTTATTCAATGAGCTACGTGATCATCTGATTTTTTATTTATTTTCTCTTCTTTTGAATTTATTTTATTTCACTTTCTTTCACCTATCATTCCTTTATCGGCCAAAAAAAGTGTAAACAAGGTAGAGACTAAGTTGTTCCAGTTTATTTTTATGAGGGGCGCTAAATTGGATTTCAGTTTTTTTAATGATTAAAATGGAATTTCACTCTTAACTTTATACGGACCAATAATTTAGTTGACTTCATTTTTTTTTACTAGTGTTACAATGTAACGAGGCAAAGAAAAGAGGGAAAAGATAAAATTAAGTTCTAAGCTTATCTCTCAAGATGAGAGATTCCATGCCAGACGAGGGGCAGTTCCCGTTAACAGAGCACCTTGCATGTAATCTTTTGTTTGCCATAAAATCTGCACACATATTTTGTTCCATAAGAACATGCATCAATGTTGTATTTTCATTTCCATGTAAATCATCTCTAATATGAAGGATGTCAGTAGCATAAGCGTGCAAGGTATGATCACGATCAACAATAATTAGGTCAACTGCTTCCAAACAATCACTCTCACAAATAATGTTGACATAACTTTTTTTCACTAAAAAATCAAGACCTATCTAGATAGTACGTAACTCAGCTAATAACGCATTACCTCCAACTTCATAATGATAAACACAAGATATCCAATCTCCATCGTGGTTGCGAACAACACCACCAACACATAAACAACCAAAATTTTCTAGAAATCTACCATCAATATTGAGTTCGAGTGTACCTTCCGGAGGGGGATCCAATGAGCTAAGAGGCGTGATGAGTATGAGTTCAAACCAAGATTGGGATAGTAAGAAATGCATTCATCATGTAACAAAAAGGTCTTTCACACTACATCTTGAATACACCAATGTTGATCATAAAAAATAGTATTGTTTCTCCAACAGCAAGCATACCATAATCCTGTAACAAACAAAATAGAGGAAGTACCCTTTGTCATCTCATGAAGCCAAACCTCGACATCAAATTCAAAGAAAAAATAATTGTAACACCCCATATTAGAGTGTGGGCAATCACGTAAACAATGAAGAATATCCTCTATTCGTGAAGAGCAACGGGTGCATCTTGGAGAAGCTACCATGTTACAATGATGCTGACGGACATTAACAGGGAGAGCATTATGAAAACAAATCCATAAAAAGTGTTGGAGCTTTGCCGGTACTCGACTCCAGATCTAATGTTATTTGGATTTTCACTCTTTTATTTTATCTATAAACCACAAACAAATAGAAAGTATTAGTCTGTGTTGTATTACATTTGAATATCTGAATGGATTCGATTAAAAGTAAATATGATTGAGATATATTTGATTGGTAAGGCGCAATTATGACACCCTAGTTGGAAAAAATCATATCGTACAAGCTTTATATATTAGTTTGTTTGGCAAGTTAACGATTTATAAAAGTGACAACTATTAATAATTATGGGTGTCGTCATGGCAGACGAGAGTGAGGAGTAGTTCCATGCTCCAAGTCTTCTCCTTCCGAAATTCTCATTGTCTTTGATACCGACTTTGAGGAGGGCTTCAAATATTCTATCGATTCCATCAATATAAAACAAACTTTTCAAAGGCAATACAAAGTAGGGATACAAATTTGCACTCTTTCAGAAGTAAAATGAGCTAGCTAGGAATACATATTCAAAGAACACAAGAACTCGAAGCTGCCAAACACAGAGGAACGTTGTTCAAGCGAGTGAAAAAAGGAAGGAGGCCAATCTATGGCAATAAAGGTGCACAATCGGTGATGTAAATCGAGGTTAACAAAATAGGGAACATGGATAATAGTTGATCTTAGGCTACACATACAATGGTTGTGCACGTGAAATCAAGAACGAAAGGCACAATTTTTGTGGTATAAACAAAGGTTAGAGCTAAGATGGTCAATCATGTTACTATGAGAAAATATATGTAATATTTTGGTATCTATCGTTTCAAGTTAACTCTCTAAATTTCAAATGTGAATGTATGAAGATTGAAGATATAAAATTTGACATGGCTTATAATGACCTACTAATAATGTATTTCTTTTTATATGAAATGTTAAAATACAGATGAAATAATATATAAAAAATACATTTAAGTATACAAATCAAGGGAGTTTAGCTAATCTGCTGAGAGGCAAATCTACACCTAGCAGGGATACAATCCTTATAGCCATCAAGAGCTTGCTTTAAGATAGAAGGAACATGAAAGAGAGATATTGACATCTTGAAGATTGTTGCTTCTACTCTCTAATATCATACCATCATGGAAGAAGGTATGTCGTTTAATGTTTATTTATGTGAGATTCGTAGGTTCTAAGATCTTCATAACTATGATTGTTTTCTTAAGTTTCATTGTTGAATTGAAAACTAAAACTTACACCTCAATCTTCAAATTAATCATCTTTTTCATTTCGTGTGATATTTTTTAACTTTTAGGACTAATGAATTTAACATTATTGTTCTGAAAGAAACTCTTCGTATTTATTATCAAGCTTTAGGTTAGAAGATTAATTATTAATATTTTAAAATTGTCTTCGGAAAATATGTTCCATATTAGTCTAAAGATTGCAGTGAGGCAAGAGTTTGTCTTGGCATTGGTAAATTTATATGTCGCTTTCGTCTATAGTTACCCAGTTTTACAAACCTTGGCCACGCTTAACGTTCACAAAATTTTTCTTAAGGGTTATGATCATTCAACTTAACTAGCATTGTTGACGGAAGCCATTCTTGTTCCGATGTCTGTTAGTGTGGACTACATGGAGACACTATCATTCAAGAAAAATTCGTGATTACCACGACCTTTCGGCAATAAACGCTTTTGTTCTATGAGAGGTAATCGCTCAATCTTTGAATCATGGTCATTCATAAGGATCCCTAGAAAAAGAAAATTTTAACTTTCCGATACATTTTATTTTGTTTGTATCCTCCATTTTCCTGCACTGATAATGTGATGCATAATGACCTGGTTATGCACATATTTGGCGATTGTTGTTATTGCATTCTTGTCTTGTGCCATCACTGCCACATCCATGTCCAAACATTACTAGAATGAAGTAGTGCTCAATACCAAATTTTGAACTCTATTGAGCCGCATTGTTTATATTGGATGCAATTTTAGTTTGTACAAGATTTTTCCCAATAGTTAGGGTTTATGTATTTTTGGCGAAACGTGTCAAATTAAGCCTCTTACATCATCAAAATTGCCTTAAATCAACATAACAAAGGAATTAAGTTCGTCTGACAATTCTTTCAATATTGTGTCAACGTGTTCATGATCTGATATTGTATCTATGATAGTATTTAGTGAGACAACTATAACATTGATGCGAAGGTATTCATTTATTGATCTTGCAAGTTTATTTTGTTCTTTATTTCTGTACCGAGTTGGCATGATCTAGCTTTTAGAAGTTAATTGAAGTATTTGCCTACCTTTTTCCGAAACTTGGAATGCATGTTTGCGTCCAAGAACTCTCGCTAGAACACAATCTAGAAGTGTAGAGAGATGCCATGTGAACAAAGTTAGATATTTCATCTGCCATTTCCAACACTCGTCAAAGACCTTATTTTGAGCACGATCAATTTTTTTCACACATTGAAGAACGTATTTTGGATTCAGGATGAATCGATGTAGATCTTGAGCAGTGATAATCCCATTCATATGTTAATTAACTACGTAATAGTAATTGTTCTCATCGAGTTTGATCATGAGAGAACTCGTGAGTCAAGATTTGTTGAATCTTTTGAAGTGTTTGCTAGATTTTCAAGACACAAATCTTGACAAACAAGCTCTTCGATTGTGGGAGAGTCTTCCATTGAAAGAGAAGACGAAGTTGTTGCAGAGGATTTTGACACTCCTAAAAACTCTGATACCATGTTAAGATTCAAGAGCTAGATCTCTCTCCGCAATTTTGTCTTTAATATTTTAACTTGAGAGGTAGCTGCTTAAAACTTCACATATATAGTGACACTTGTGACATGGAGTTCCACATCAACAAGCAGTTACAACTGCACAACCATCTCGGCAACACACTCGAATAGGTTGTTATCCAAACCGCCGTAAAGTTTTGTAATTATTATTTTCATGTGTTTTACTTATATTTTCAAGATATAATTTCTTTATTCCTTAAAAAAAAATACAATTTCTTTATATTTCCTGAAACACGGTTCTTATAACTTGTTACTAGTATGACCCAAAAAGTAGTATTGTTATTTGATCTTGTTCAAAAATAAATATTGTTATACCAAAAGCCAAAAAATACATTTATTCTGGAATATTTATTTTTTGACAAACATAAAAATTATTACTCCTACGGCTTAAATTATAAGTTGTTTTGGAGAAATTGTTCTAAATTTTAGGTCGCTTTTCAACATCATTGAAGCATTCAATACTATTTTTCAATGAGAAAAGATATTTGAACACCATTTTTTTAACAACTTTGGTGATAATTCTATCTCTCACACTCACATTGTATTTTTACCTTTTTTTATTTATTGTTTTGGTTTTTGTGTCAATACCTTCTTTTTTTGTAAAATTTGATTATCTCAAAAGTTGTAATATAAATAGATAAGATGTTAAAAAACACTACTCTTTTGTAAAATTATTTATGATTTCTTTTTCTTATACAACATTTATCTCTTAATTTATGTGAAATATTCAAAACATTTTATAAGAAGTGTGAAAGAGAGGGAGCATTTGTCGGATTTCTGCGTAAGTAAAAAAAAGAAGAGAAGGAAGCAGTAAATCTAAAAATAAACAACAGTCAAGTGTCAAGGGTTAATAGAATTTCTCGTAAGGGAAAGATCCATTTAATAAAGAGATAGAATCTCAATTAATTGACAGTGATGGATCAGTGTTCTATCGCACGTACGGGAAAAGTTAACAGAATAAATAGTCTATTTTAGAGAGAGAAACCAACGGGTCGCAAACAATTGGGTCTTACTCTAACTACGACCACTATTTCATTTTCAATTCTAATTCTAATTATCACTAATCCCAGCTGTAATCTCTAATGAGAGAAACATTTTAGATTCACCTCACGAACTTTTCGGTAGTATCGGTCAAAAGAAGAAAAAAACTTTTGATAGTAAAAACTTTTTCACTTAACAACCTCTAAAATATGACCAAAAAAAAATTAACTACCTCTAAAATAATTTTTTAGCTATAGTTTTATTTTTCAATGCAGTCATATTTACATAAGCTAATTAGGATATTAACTTTTTTTTTCAATAAATTATTCAGATGATGCTTGTTTGATTTTACAATGACAAATTTATTTTGAGTGTATTAATTATACAGAATTGATTTTGTTTAAAAATAACTTAAAATGTATACTCAGAAATTATAGTAAAATATCACGTTGAAAAGAATGTTTAACCTCGAAGCTTCTATAAAGTTGCAGCAAAACATGTTTTTGATGCGAGTTTGAGCATTAAATCAATTCTAAAGTTCAAAGTTCTAATTTGTATTTTCATGTTGTAGTTAATTCAGACAACAAAATCAATTATACTTAAAAACAATTGAATATATAAAAATCAACTTTACAATTTTTAGAATCAATTTCACCTCCTAACATATGCCATAAAACTTGCATCACATTTCATCTCTTTATTTTTTTGACAGGTTTTTCATTTCATTATATTCTTATTATACTTTCAATTCTTTTCCATCTCATTATATATGTTAAATAAATAACTTTAACACATACAAAAAAAATAAATAAAACAACTTTAACAGTAAATTTATTGTGGGATAAATTATCAATTTTAGGATAGTATTTTAGATAAACGTAACGTTTATTAAAGAAAAAAAGAGGAATAATTAGGGACACATTAAAATAATAAATGAATAAAGTAATTTGAAAAAGTGAAAATACTTAGGGATAAATTATTTTCCTTCTAAGCATAATAATCAATCTATTTTTTTTTTGGGTACAATTAAATTAAATTAAATTAAATTCTTTAAACACAACCAAACCAAGCATAAAAAAGGATCTTTTAAAATAAATTGATGAATTAATTTAAAAATGACCTCAATTTCTCTAAATGAAAAATTGCATATTTTCGTGTTTTAGTTACATGATTACAGTTGTGTTATTCATTTTCTTCTTTTTCAATAAAATTTCTAATTTATTTTTTGAGGCAAAATAAAATTTCTTATTTAAAACTCCAATTTTCTCCGAAGGGATTGGGATTTTTGTCTTTCCCAAGAGTAAGATCTAAGACAAACCTAAGCACAGTTTAGTGTGTACGTTTTTACTGTTTTTTAATCATAATTTATCATGTAAATTGTGTAATAATTAATATAAATAGAACTATTTTAAATTTAAGTAATAAAATTAATTCACAAATTATAATTTGTGGAATACAAAAACCACTTATAAATAAGACCCAAAATAAAAAAAATACTATATAAAAGTGCATTTATGTTTTGTTACAGGAAGATTTAAAATTATTGTTTTTTATTTTAAGTAATTTAATGGTTAAATTTCGCCTCTTAACATGAATAAATAAGATGTTCAGAGTTTGAATCCAATCAATATATATATATTATACAATTTCTTATCGTCGAAGTTAAATTTAAGGGGATTATCATTGTTGTTTTTTATAAAACAAAAATATTTATTTTTATTAAGTACATCCTCTAGTTACTGATATAAATAAAAATCAACATTTTAAATTCATCAATAGGATCAGAAAGTATAATAGTTACTGTGTTCACCTAAGTTAAAGAGAAAAAAAAAAGGGCTTTGTCCCTCTTTCTGAAGGAAAAAAACGTTACTCTATTACTCAATTAATAGAAGATATAGAAGGGAAATATTAAGAAGAATTAAATTAAAGAAAGAAATACCACAGAGAGTGTCACATGGCATGTGAGCAACAACAGCTGTGTCCATCCATCCACACCTTAACTCAACTTGATAAATACCCTTGTTACCTTCCTTACTCAGACTTTTGACTCTCTGTAATCAAATCTATCTATACTACACCCTCTCTCTCTTTCATCATGTCTGAATCATCATAGTTTCTTCTTCTTCTTCTTCTCTTTACCTCTAATGGCACCATACCTCATATCCTAAAAACATAAACTCATCTTTCCATTCCTTTTCTCTCTTGTTATCATATCCACAAAAATGAAACCCTTGTATAGCACAAACACTCTCCTACTCCTCCTTTCACTATTCCTTCTCCACTTAGCACCATACCTCTCTGCTTCTTCTTCTCAAAGAGACCCAACTTCACAACTTCTCAACTTCAAACAATCTCTCCCAAACCCATCCCTTCTCCATAACTGGCTCCCTAATAATAACCCATGTTCATTCACTGGTATCATCTGCAACCAAACCACCATAACTTCTATAGACCTCACCTCAATCCCTCTCAACACCAACCTCACCACCATCACAACCTATCTCCTCACCCTTCCTCACCTCCAAATCCTCACCCTCAAATCAACAAACATCACATCCTCACCACCCATTCCTCTCTCCCACACCAAGTGCACCTCCACCCTCACCACACTAGATCTATCACAAAACACTCTCTCTTCATCTTTCTCAGACCTCTCCTTCCTCTCCACATGCTTAAACCTTAATTCTCTCAACCTATCCAACAACTTCCTCGAATTCGATTCTCCTAAATGGACTCTCGCTTCATCTCTCAAATCTCTCGACCTTTCCGAAAACAAAATCAACGGTCCAAATTTCTTCCACTGGATCCTCAACCATGACTTAGAGCTTTTATCTCTCAGAGGAAACAAAATCACCGGAGAAATCGACTTCTCCGGTTACAACAAGCTCCGTTTCTTAGACATTTCTTCAAACAATTTCACTGTTTCAATTCCATCCTTTGGTGAATGTTTATCTCTGCAATACCTCGATATTTCAGCAAACAAGTACTTCGGTGACATTTCAAGAACACTGTCACCTTGTAAGAATCTTCTTCATCTCAATATCTCCGGTAACCAGTTCACCGGTCCGGTTCCTGAACTTCCCTCCGGTTCGTTACAGTTTCTTTATCTTGCTGCAAATCACTTCGCCGGAAAAATACCGGCGCGTTTAGCTGAGCTTTGTTCAACGCTCGTGGAGCTTGATCTTTCTTCCAATAATCTCACCGGTGAAATACCACGTGAGTTCGGCGCGTGTACTTTGTTGACATCGTTTGATATTTCGAGCAACAACTTCGCCGGTGAACTTTCGGTGGAGGTTTTATCGGAGATGAGTAGTTTGAAAGAGCTAGCGGTGGCGTTTAACGACTTTGCGGGTCCAGTTCCGGTGTCTCTGTCGAAGATAACGGGTTTGGAATTGTTAGATCTGAGTTCGAATAACTTCACCGGAACGATTCCGAAGTGGCTTTGTGAAGAAGAGTTTGGGAATAATTTGAAGGAAATTTACTTGCAAAATAACGGTTTCACGGGTTTTATTCCACCAACGCTAAGTAACTGTTCAAATCTCGTTGCTCTTGATTTAAGTTTCAATTATCTAACTGGAACCATTCCTCCAAGTTTTGGTTCTCTTTCGAAGCTTCGTGATTTAATCATGTGGTTGAATCAGCTTCATGGGGAAATTCCTCAAGAGCTTGGAAATATGGAAAGTTTAGAGAATTTGATTCTTGATTTCAATGAGTTGAGTGGAGGTATTCCATCTGGGTTGGTGAATTGCAGTAAGTTGAATTGGATCTCGTTGTCGAATAACAGGCTTAGTGGTGAGATTCCAGCGTGGATTGGGAAGCTTTCGAATTTGGCTATTTTGAAGCTGAGTAATAATTCTTTCTCCGGTAGGGTTCCACCGGAGTTAGGAGATTGCCCTAGCTTGTTATGGTTGGATCTGAATACAAATTTACTCACAGGAACAATACCGCCGGAGTTGTTCAAGCAGTCGGGGAAAGTCACGGTGAATTTCATTAACGGGAAGACGTATGTTTACATTAAGAATGATGGAAGTAGAGAGTGTCATGGAGCTGGGAACTTGCTGGAGTTTGCAGGGATTAGTCAGAAAAAATTGAACAGAATTTCGACGAAGAACCCTTGCAATTTCACTAGGGTTTATGGAGGTAAGCTTCAGCCAACGTTTACCACTAATGGTTCAATGATCTTTTTGGATATTTCACACAACATGTTGTCTGGTCCTATTCCTAAGGAAATTGGTGAAATGCACTATCTCTACATTTTGCATTTGAGTTATAACAACTTGTCTGGTAGCATTCCTCAAGAGCTTGGTACGATGAAGAATCTCAACATTCTTGATCTTTCATACAATAAGCTACAAGGTCAAATTCCACAAGCCTTGGCAGGGCTTTCATTGCTCACAGAGATTGACTTGTCTAACAATTTTCTCTACGGAATGATTCCGGAATCCGGTCAATTCGACACTTTTCCGCCTGTTAAGTTTCAGAACAACTCTGGTCTCTGCGGGGTCCCTCTTCCTCCATGTGGGAAAGATGCCGGTGCTAATGCTGCACAGCACCAGAAGTCTCATAGGAGACAGGCATCCCTTGCAGGGAGTGTGGCAATGGGATTGCTTTTCTCTCTTTTTTGCGTTTTTGGTTTGATCATTATTGCTATTGAGACAAGAAAGAGGAGGAAGAAAAAGGAGGCTGCCATTGATGGCTACATTGACAATTCTCATTCTGGTAATGGCAATAATTCTGGCTGGAAACTGACCAGTGCCCGCGAAGCTCTCAGCATAAACCTTGCAACGTTTGAAAAGCCCCTCCGAAAGCTCACTTTCGCGGATCTTCTAGAGGCAACCAATGGCTTTCACAACGATAGTCTCATTGGTTCCGGTGGTTTCGGTGACGTGTATAAAGCTCAGCTGAAAGATGGAAGTGTCGTGGCCATCAAGAAACTAATACATGTAAGTGGACAAGGGGACAGGGAATTCACAGCAGAGATGGAAACCATTGGCAAAATCAAGCACAGAAACCTTGTTCCTCTTCTGGGATACTGCAAGGTTGGAGAGGAAAGATTGTTGGTCTATGAGTACATGAAATATGGAAGTCTAGAAGATGTCCTGCATGACCCAAAGAAAGCTGGGATCAAGATGAATTGGTCAGTGAGGAGGAAGATTGCAATTGGAGCTGCAAGAGGATTGGCTTTTCTTCACCATAATTGTATCCCACACATCATTCATAGAGACATGAAATCAAGCAATGTGTTGCTTGATGAAAATTTGGAAGCAAGGGTCTCTGATTTTGGAATGGCTAGGATGATGAGCGCTATGGATACTCATTTAAGCGTAAGCACGTTGGCAGGCACACCGGGTTATGTTCCCCCAGAATACTATCAGAGCTTTAGATGCTCCACAAAAGGTGATGTTTATAGTTATGGTGTAGTTTTGTTGGAGTTGCTGACGGGGAGAAGACCGACGGACTCAGCTGATTTTGGTGATAACAATCTTGTTGGATGGGTTAAACAACATGCCAAACTTAAAATAAGTGATGTTTTTGATCCAGAGCTAATGAAAGAAGACCCCAATATGGAGATTGAGCTTTTGCAACATTTAAAGGTAGCTTGTGCTTGTTTGGATGATAGACCTTGGCGGCGACCTACAATCATTCAAGTCTTGGCAATGTTCAAGGAAATACAAGCAGGTTCTGGGATGGATTCTCAATCTACTATAGCCACTGAAGATGAAGGTTTCAATGCCGTTGAGATGGTTGAAATGAGCATTAAAGAAGTCCCTGAATTAACCAAGCATTAGGGTGGCAAGAAATTCCAGAAAATTCTTCAAAAGAGAAAGACAAGAAAGGAGGAAGAAGGTGATGCTTTTCAGCTTCCCAAAAGTTTTTTCTTTCTTCTTTGCCGCTTCTAAAATACTATTTCAGATATTATATAAGAGGGAACGGTTTGAGGGGATTGCCTTGCCTGGGTCTTTGATCAATGATCATGTATGTAATCTTGTTATTTTTATACATAAAAGTTGTTTAACTTGTATATAAACAGCTTTAGTTGTTGTTGCCAAAAAACAGCTTCAGTTGTTACCTTCTATTGTTGTTTGTTAGAATTTTTAAAGTACTTTTCAATATCATTCAGTTATCATCCTGAAAAGGTTCTACTGAATCTGCAATCCCAGTGTGATGGCGACTAATTGGAAGATTTTTTGCCCTTTCTTTAGGTTACTTTCATATGGAAAGCGTGTTCGGTGTCTGACACATGTCATTGTGCGACACACATGATCCTGACACGTGTGACTACATTCAATTATTCTATTTTCTCAAAATATTAACCATGTCGACGTTCAAAGACGTGCTGTGATGCTTATTTATACTCTTCAAAATGAAACATCAATTTTCTTGATTAAGAAATGTATACCCTGCTTATTTTTAACTTTACATACTCTTAATTTGTATACTAGTTTTTAAAGAGCCTTTTGGTGAAGTATTACTATACCTATGATAATAGTATTTTGGTTTTCTTTAGCTGGCTAAATAGTATTTTGGCCTAATTAAGCGTACGTACATATTAGGAGTCAACATGGGGTCTGCATTTATCACTAGTGTTACTTTACCGTCCAATCCATTCCTCACATGGATTTTTCCTGTTAAAAACAAAAGGAACAGGTAAGACACTTGAATTTAGGCATAATGTAGGTATCACTATCTGTCTCTTTCTGTTGAGCGTGCACGTTTCTTAGACCAATCTCAAAGTTAAATGCTTGCTATTGCTAACCCCTTGCTTTACAACTTGGAGTGAAAACTGCAGTGGATGAATCAAATTGCGAGCACAACCATTTCCCAAGACATTTTTTGTGCACGTGTGTGTCTCGTGAGGCCCGTTTGAATGACTTTATCTCATTATTGTAAGTTTCATTTGAAAGAAGGGTACATTACATAAATAGATTGATTAATTTTAGTACTACTTTTTATAGTAAAATACTAGTTATGTGTTTATACCAAAAATTTATAAAAGGTGACACCGTTACCTTACAAAGTGGATTTTGTAAGGCTTGGATTATACCAAATCCAAATTCTAAGAGAATAAGTTTGTGAATAAATACAACATAGGATGGATAATAGGTAATTAAATGTCAGCTACCCCTATCAAAATATGAAAGCATATTGGAGAAATGGACCAGCATTGACCTATGAAAAACAAGTGTTATGGTAATTATTGTCACAGTACTCAGCATGATTAATAATTGTTTGGACCACAAATAAAAACAGTTTTAGAGGTTCAACTTTCCCACGGATAGCAAATTTGGTTGGACCATTCCTTTTTACCAAAAAAAAATCCCCAATCTCATAATTGCAAGCTTTTTTATACGAAACGAAGGTTTTTTCATAATTAAAATCATCAAGAATCTTCACCCCATGAGTGATTGTTCATTTCTGATTAACAAAAAAATGAGTAAACGAATCCATTTTGTCTGTTCTCAATTTGATATCGTGCATTGCACGTGATCTGGATCATAGACGTGGTAAATTATTACTTTCTCTGTGACTGGGACAATGTGCCCCTCTAATGGTCACGTATTATAATGTTGTAAACCTTACGCCAGAACTATCAACATTAAAAAATAGTATAACCTATACTAGTTTAGAAGGAGACAAATTACCCGTACTACCAAATGTTTCATTGAATTGCATTAAATTTACATGTGCAATTTAACCTTTGTGTATATATGATATTTCAAATTCGTTTCTAACGTAAACTCTGAAATATAACGCAGCAAATCTGAAAAAAAGAGCTTGAAAACAATGTGTTGCCCTCAAAAAAAGAAGAAGAAAAAGAAGCAATGCGTTGGTCTGGTCATACACGGTGATGAAAATTGAAAATGTAGAAGAATGGAAATAATATGTTGCACTTAATTTGAATGCATTATTTATTTATTTGAAGCATGATAAACTGACATCTCACCAATATTAAATAAACACCATAACCATCCCTTATGATCAGCCCTTTCAGAGCTAAGCTAATACTAATTTATTCATATAAATTAATGTTATGTTTGTTTCTTCTTTCTTAAAAATTTCATTCTAATTTTAATTTAATTTGTGTTCACTTGCTGTCCTTTTTTGTTCCACTGCCTGGGTTACAACTCTGATTGAGTTGGCAACAATTTAGTCCTCTAATCTGTCATTAGATTTAGATAATTATACATGTTGTTGTCGTTAGGAAAGTACATAGGATGGTACGTACGGTTAATTGATCCATTACTTCTTATTTTTGTTGATATTCCCCTTGATATGTTTTTATTTTATTTTACTAATTCCCTTGAAATCTTGGATGTTCTTTTTTACCGCCCCAAAATGTTAATCAATTAAAAAAGCGTACTATATTTATACCTATGTACTCCTGTAAAAAAAAAGGTACTCGTGTTCTAGATTAAATAAGTGAATAGCTATTTTAGAGAATGTTTCTTCTTATTTTATTTATTATTTTTGCTCAATCAAATAAGTGAATAGCTATTTTTCAAAATAATCACATAAATTTAATAGAGCAAGTCTTCCATAGTCAGAACATTATGGGCACAAGTTTAGACACACTCACATAAAAGTAAAATATAAAATTAACTTTATTATTACTTTTGAAATAATTAAAAGAATTATCACTTTTGAAATAATTAAAAGAATAAGATGTGGAATCTATATTTTGTGACTGTGCCTAAAAAATTTGTATTTGGTCTTGTGACCATGTAAGAATAATCAATTTAATATATAGAAATTAAGGATCATGCTATCTAAGTGCACAAGTTAAGGATCTAACAAAAAAAATTAAAACATGAGTTTTGTATTAAAAAAATAAGTTTTTAAACTTTCAAGATATTGAATGCACGATTTCCAAAATGAAGTTTCTACATTTAACTTCTAAACTTTTACCTTAAGGGCACTAGTTAACATTTTTCATAAATTAATTATATGCTCATTTGCTGTCCTTTTTTTACTATGTAAGTATGGGAAATGTTAACTTGTGCCCTCAAGGCACAAGTTAATGATTCAAATATAGAAAAAAACTTATTGGAATGTGTGCATTGCATTTAATATTTAATTTTTGAATCATTTAAATGCACAAAATTTTAGAGAATATTTATTCTTTTAGGGTTCTTAACATGTGCCTTAAGGGCACAAGTTAACACTACCCTATAAATATATACTTCACCCGTTTTACAATACTTGTCTCTTTTGAGGAATTTATACCAATCAAGAAATCAAATAAATTTTGTTATTTTTTATGAAGTTCAGGGTGTTTTTCTATAATACTACCTTTAATAATTTATTATTTATTCTATTATTTCTTTCTCAACAATAAATAAGTAAGAGTATTATTTATAATTAATGTTGCATTGAAACTTGAAAGTGACACATAATGTGAAACAAAATTATTCTTCAAAAGCGACAAATATTGTCAAACGAAGGGAGTATATTATAGGCTTAATTGCACGTTTTCCCCCTATCTTTTGCTAATTGTGCGATTTTGCAACCCCTCTTTTTTTTTGAGCGATTTTGCACCCCATCTTTTACTAATTGTGTTTTGTTCAAAATCATCATTAAAAGAGGGGGAAATGGGCAAAAGATAGGGTGCAAAATCGCTCAAAAAATAAGAAGAGAGGATGCAAAATCGCACAATTAGTAAAAAGATAGGGGACAAAAGTGCAATTGAACACAAAGATAGGGTGCAAAATCAGAAAGGGGGCAAAAAGATGAGGTGCAAAATCGCTCAAAAAAAAAAGAGGGGGTGCAAAATCGCACAATTAGCAAAAGATAGGGGGAAAAAGTGCAATTAAGCCTATATTATAGATGGAAATGTTAACAAGTGTCATCAGGGCACTTGATAAGAAGTTTAAAGTCGGTACGCCTTGTATTAGGAAGCACACTCTCTTGTGGTAATATATTTCATTTTAGTTTCTTCAAAAAAAAGAAAATTTTATCTTGAAATTTGTGTATTCAACGCATTGAAACATTAAAATGCAACTTTATTTACATAAATGTTATCAATTGTTTCTATTTTTGGATCTTTAACAAGGGTCAACGTTAAATAACAACATTCATTTATTTCTTACTTCAAAAAAAAAAACATTCATTTATTTCTAGTGACACTGTTTCTTCACCTAACACTTGAAAGAAAGAGGAAAGAAAAAAAAGATGCAGCTTAAAATATCAATGACAGAATGAGGGTTGGAAAATCGAAAAATAACGGAACGTCGGAACCTTATTGGTTTTGTTTACGGAATTGACATGTGGCTCACTTCACTGATAGTCGAACGTAATTCAGATGTATTAGAGAAAGTGTCACAAACATGTACTACTAGTACATTTTGTGAACAGCAGGTGGTATAATTGTACTACTTTAGACCATAACGGTGGTGTTTTATTTGAGGCAATTAAGTGAAGTTGTTCAATTCAATGTCTAAACAAAGGGCTTTTGTTGAGAATTAAGACTCGTGTGGTTCGCACATTCCCAGCCACAGCTATCAGAATATGACACGCGCATTCTCAGTGACACGTGGGCCAATGTGTCACAAGGTTCTGTCGGAAAACATACCCTACATTACATTGTTGCCTTTGATATACGATACCCTACGACAATGGATACTCTTTGAATTACCAATTTACCTTGCAATATTCGGTATTTTTTTAAACTACCAGCAAAATGAAAATGTTAAGGGATAGTTATTTCTCTACCTGTTCTATAATACATGACACAGTTGATTCTATTACGCGTGTTAAAACATAATTTTGAGTTTAAATAATATATTAGAAAAAATTATGAAAATTTGATATTTTGAAAATACTCATCGAGACGAATCTAACGACATCTTATATGACATTATTTATCTTTGTATATTAGTAGAAAAATATGATCAAATTAAGTTAGGTTAAAATTGCACATTTTCAAATAAGTCATCTATTACAGAACGGAGAGAGTGCATTTTAAATGAAAGAATGTTACGTGAAAGCATGTAACTCTTCTGCATAATAACCACCAACTATACTATCCTATGTATGTTTACTTCTTTTTTTTATTAAGGGATATGTATGATTACTATTTAGTCCGAATTTAGTTAAACAAATCCCCCTATTTTCATGATTTTTTTCCCTATGATTTCAAGTAGCTTTGTGGCGAAAATTTATCTATTAAGTTGAATAAGTGAAAAGAAATTGGATTCAAACCTCGACTTATGCATATATAATGCGATGTCCTTATTTTTTTTAGATAGATATACGAAATAATAAAGTCATTATAAACTCACATACAAGTGAATGTATGGAGTTCGACCGCAATTATGGTGTTCGGCCAAACAATTTCAAGATTTTTATCAATTGAACAAGGACTTGTAGGTCAGGGACAATTAGATATACGAGGATCATCGAATTGGATTAATAATATGTGATTTTGGATAAAATATCTTCATTCAAAATCTAACGAAATTAGATATACGACGCATTCCACTTATAATTTATTTGTTTTCCAACTTTTGCCTTTTCATTCAATGTGAGACTTCTTACTCACACTTGGCACATCAATATATTTTTTTCTCAACAAAATATTTTATTATCCAATTTACAAATTTTACAAGAAATAATTTCAAATCGTCTCATCCAATTTTTGAACAGACAAAATTGAAAATAATCTTAACTACAATTGCAATTTTCACGAGAAGAAAATTGAAAATCCTTTCGTGAAACTAAACTACCAAAACCCATAATAATCCAAAAAATTTAGAGTTGTGCTGAAGAAAACTCAAAGTAACTCTCCCTATTTATAATAGCACTATACATTTTTTTTCTTCTCACGACTCGACATGAGACTTCGATGAGTAATCACTTTGGTACAAATCCCAACTTTAACTCTTATTCAAAAGTTGGGACTTTCAAAAAAGCCTTTAACACTTTCATTGATCGTCAAGCTAGACTAAGAATAAGATACCACATGTTCGCACAAAATCTTAAGGTATTGTAAGTAATAAGTATATGAGTTATCTCACGTATATGTTGATCAAGATCTACTTTACCATTCAATGTGGGACTTTTAATTTAGAATTGACAGACAATATACTCTCTTTTTGAAGTGTGAGACTATCTGCATCATTGATCCAACACCAAGAACCACTTCTTCTCTTTTTGAGACTTTTGATGAAGCCTTAAACACTAAAATGAATTATCACATTGAGCTAACAATAATTACAGAAGTGAGTTTAAACACCACAACTTTACCCAAAACTTAAAGGTATAAGGTACGTATATGAGTCATATCACTTGCATGTTGCTCAATATCTACTTTATCATTCAATATGAGACTTCTCACCTAGACTCAAGACATTATCATCGGGCAACAAAACTCACACACACACACTAAGTGTAGGGAAGTGTGTAATTGCAGGTTCGAATATGCGCCGTACTAAATCAAATTTCGACTCTACATCTTTTTACAATCTGAGATGTATTAACATGACTTGTAGTCAAACGAACTAATTTATTACTTTTTAGTATTTTTATTCAAAAAAAAATTAAAATTATTTGTTATTCTATGTGGTTTGTTTTGGCAAGGATTTTGAATGAACTGGTTTTATATAATTGATTTTAGTAAAAAATATTTATGTTGGGGAAATTCACGTAAAAACAAGTTGAATAATAAATTTAAATATAAAAATCACTTTTAAGGTCAAATGTTACAACTCATAACTTCAACTTAAAATAAATTTTAGAGGTGTATTTTTTTTTAGATAGACAAAATGACACCGACCATCTGAAAATTCAAGCGCACACACATATGCGCTCACACACACACAAGTGAATGAACTGAGATTCAAACCTCGATCACAGCGCTCAACTTAACAATTTCGTCATTTTTGTCAGTTGAGTTGGTACTCATGGACGAGATAAAATTAATTCTACTTGAGGATATATAAAATGTTAGAATATATCTTATAACTCTAAAATCACTTTACCTCACCCAGAATTGAAACTAAACATACGAGCAAATCACCAATTAACCCCCCTGAAATTATTGAAGTTAGACATTAATATACTCCTACAAGTTGCGAATAGATAAAAAAGACCCCAACTTTGAATATCGTCAGACAACTTGGTTTCTTCTATTAACTTGTAAAGAATAGTTTAACGGTTAGTGATATAATTCAATAATATTTTGCTAATACTAAGTGTTATAACTCATATATTAATTCAACAATATAAAATTAGATACAAGTTAGCAGAATGACCAAGTTGATCCACATAGTTTAAAAAGATTTTATTTACCTATTCATAAATTTTAAGAGTGCAAATGCACGTTCTATGCAATTTGTTGAAGAAAAGGGGGAGGGTATATACTTGTTGCAAGTATTGTACGTATAGGAAATGTTAGGTGAGACTAGGGATGATGAGTAGAAAACAAAGGAGTAAGTAACTGCAAAAGTTTTGGCTAGAGTAAACACAAGTCAATTATTTATTAGAATTAGAATTAATAATTCCATAATACGTGCATGGGGTTCCTCATTCACCGGACATCATTCAGCATAAAACCTTTGGCTTGTCTACTAAAAGAAAAGTTGTTAATTAGATTCAAATCTGGGCCATGCATAACGCGTTCAAACTCAAAAATTTATTCATTTCTCTAAACTACTACTTGCTCTCTACTACCTTTCAAAATAATTTATTGATATACGTTAAATGTTTTAAATTAATGTTCCCATCCCAATCCCCTATTTGCATTGACATATGAAACTATAATAAGCAATAAGCAACCACACATTAACGTTTACAATACTTTCAGTCAGCTCAGATCTCAGTGGCATTGTCAATTTCCTCTTCTTTCGAAAGATATTAAGAACCATAGGTGATTCCGTGTGTGTATGGTACACGTTAACAAAGTCGTTATGCTACAGTAAAGTTACCATCAATATTCTACATGCATGACCCTCCAAATTAATCGTTGTGAAGGAAAAAAAAAATGGAAAATTAAAATTTTAGATATACTAGAAAGTATTAAACTCATGAACAACCATTATCACTTCTAAAAGTAATTGTTTTTCTTCTGGACTGAATAGAGACTTCGCTCTACACTTAAGAAACCTAATGACGGAGTCCGGAAAAAAAGTTTCACCGAGCCATAAAAATAAACTAAAATATATGTACACTAAATTTATGTTTTAATAAGCATTAAACACGAATATGATCATCAAAAATTAAATTACTTAATTTAAAAATTCAAAATAATTATCTACGTATTTCAAATGACTTGAAAGTATGATAATAACATATACTAAAATGGGGAAGAAAGTGAGCCAGAAAATAATTTTATTTAAAAGTCAAATATATTTTAATAATATATCCTATAAAAAAGTTAATTTTTTTTGGTGGGTGGACCGTGGCCGCCTTGAACCCAAGAGGAGCTCCCGCCACTGAAGAGACCCAAACACTAGTTTGAATCAAGAATTATCTACCGAGCAAAATCCTAACTTTTGGAAGGCCCAATCATTGCTACATACATCGCTTCATCAACAAAAAATAATCCCTCTCCAACGATTAGAAGCTTAGAATTCTCAAAAAATCTATAACGCTTACACCAATAATTGCATTCAACGCTCGATGATTAAAAATTTGTCGTAGGTAACGACATATCAACAATCATCTCGTATAAAAAGAACGTTATTTGATCACAGCTTAAGGTACACACTATCTACCCTTTGTACATCACATTTGTTGCTTTCTTATTAACTTGAACGTCAAACTGTATGCACCCTTCCTTCATCTCACATCTAGATAATTGCCTCTCATTGGACGTCATTATTTTGATCATTCTATATCAATTATTTTTCTTAATTTCTACATACAAACCTAAATTTGGGGTCGCTTAATAAAATTTTAAAATTTATTTACTGTATAATGGATGGACGTAGCTAGGGTACCTTGAAATAAGGGTTTGAACGTGCAGTACACGAGGGAGCACGTGGGGGTCTCCAATGGCACCGCTGTGTGCGTTCAAGGAACCCTTGCTTATTATTTTTGGACTTGAACCAATTTTTTCGAGGTCGACCCTGCTTTTTACGTTTTTGTTTTACCTATAATAATAATTTAATTAGATCCACGCCATGCGTATTCTTTTCATAGTTAAGTGATTTTTATATTTGTGATTGGGCTTAGTAAAAAATGTTTAGGATAAACTTGGACTTTAGTAGGGACTCACGTGATTGTCTTATCCTTAAACAACGTGCTCCATTTTTTCCAAATTTTCTAATCCCCAAAGTTGAGTCTCCAATTGTAATCTTTAATTTTTGCTTTGGGTCAATGAAAATGAGGTATTCAAGGTAAACTTGGTTTAAGAATCGAAGCTAATGTCCGTGGGTACTTCAAAAAGAAGGTTGGATCGCATATAATGCCCAAAATTTTGGATTCTGCATGGTGTGTTTCAACTTGTTCGTGTGCATATTTTCATAAACATTCTTTTATATAAAAAATTGTAGATATGAATGATTTAAAAAAAAAAGTGCGTATGAATTGAATGCACAAACAAATTTATATGCATTTTTCCGAAAAAAATAATACTTATTTATATGCATTTTTGTCATCTGGAGTTAGAACTGTGACACATGCATGCATTAATAGAAAAAATATTTAATGGTGTTGTAATTTTTTTTTCTGGAGAAGTTGTATTGTTATATTTCTATTAACCTTCCGATTTTTAAGAGAAAATACCTTAGTAATCTATGGTTTGGCTGGTAATAGGTAAAATTTAACTAAAAATTATATTAATAAGAAATGAAACTCCGAATTCTCAAACGATTATAATACAATATTTTTATTTAGAACACCTTCGTGTGTGGCAGCCCAGTTTATATTTTATTGCAACACTTTTAAATATATGTAGCCCAATAAAGACAGCTCCTACAATTATCCTTTTTTCTAGGGTGCTTCGTTTCCATCTTATTAAAAAATTGAAAAATATTGTGAGTTATGACATATGACACAGGTGTTTTTTTTTTCTTTCTTTTTTCTACTTTTGTCGTGGGTGTTGAGTTGTCAAAAATCATTGCTCTAAGGATACATAGCAAATCGAACTTAAGACATTAAGAAAAGTACAATTCAATGCACTAAGGTTGATACAAAATCTCATGATACATGCCTATTTGATATGTAGTGCATATACAAAGGTTCAGTTTTTTCTATTTTTGAATTTTGAAAAACACAGGTATGGTATTATTTTGTTGGCAAAGATGATTATTAACTGAATCTCAGTGGAAATGGTAAACATGCATTGAGTAGTTTAGAATCAATTACTTGTGATTTGTCTGTATCAGGCTTCTGCCTAGAATGATAAAAAAAATAAAAATTGTCTATCTTGTTCTCCCGTAATTTTTTATTTAATAATGAAACATTTTTTTTCCCTACATTTGATCATATAAGGAATAGAGAGAGGATATATGTTAGTCCTCTGACTTCCGTCTAAGAATGAAAAACCAATTAAAGCTAAATAGAACAAAGAGTTCTTGTAGGAATTGCACAAATTGACACTTGAAATTTATGAGTTGTTATTTCATCCCTATATCTATCTCTTTATTTTCTTCACGTATAGCTATTCACTTTTGCATTTTGTCAAGATTTCGTAGCGTTTCAGTTAAACTAGACATGGTCTTACACACACTACCAAAAAAAAAAAAGACATGGTCTTACACTTACACGCTCACGCATATCAACAAAATGTATCTCCAAAGTCATTTAAGAGGGTGCGAAAAGATTTTCTCTTATTAGAACTTACCGGTCACCCAGCCCAATTAATTCTTTTGAACAAGCCCACAGCCCTAAACTAATATAGCCCATTTTTATTTTGCTTTTACTTTTTCCACCCTATCACCTTCTCTCGCGCCCTATTTTTTTACGAAAATGCCCTTGAAATTTTTGGATTCTATAATCCGAATTGAGTTTTCCCCTTGTTTTGGGGTGCAAAAATTGAGTTTTCACCAATTAGGATTTTATAATCCGAAAACCCCAAAAAATAGGGTGCATTTATTTCTTCTTCGGATTATAGAATTCAAAAACCCCCTAAACACCCTTATTCAAGGGAAAAATGGTTCATATTATATAAATCGAACTGTATCAACATAAATTATAAACATGTTTGTAACATGAATACTCATTTTAAGGACCATATTAACCTTTCTAACTCTCATTATTCTGTTTATGGTCATTGTTAGTTGTTCCCAGTCGAAAAAACAATATTCAGGCTATTTGATTGGATTGCTCCGAAACTTAGCCATAAAATCAGGAAAGAAAAAACAAGGATCAAGACTCCCGTAGAAGGAAACTCTTACGGGATTCCGCCACTCATAATCCAAAGTTCCATCGTTTATATCCATTTTATTTTTAAATTTTCATATTCTCAAAAAATTTCAAATAAATCTGCATAAGTTTAATTTGATTTTTAGATTTTTTTGGTTTTATTTGACATGTTTTTATCATTTTTTCTTTATTTTTTTGGTTTTTTTAAAGTAAAGTTCAAAACAGTTGAAATGGGAAAGATGCCAATTGTTGCTTGTATATAAGCATATTTCGGATTATAGATGCCGAATTAGTGAAAACTCATTTCAAATTATAGAATCCGATAATCACATGGGTATTTTCAGAAAATTAGGGCGTGCGAGAAATGAGTAAGATGGAAAAAGTAATAGCCTTTCCATTTTCTCTGATATCCGCTCAGTTGGGCTAAAATGCAAACAATGTAGTCCATTAGTTAGCCCAGTCTCCTCTTAGGCTCTGTTTGGATTGATGGAAGTGAACGAAGCGGAGTGGAATGGAATACGATGGAATGGAGTGGAACGGAGCGGAATGGAATGACTATTCCATCCCATTGTTTGGTTATTTTTAGAAGAAGCGGAATCAATTTTTCATTCCGTTGTTTGGAAAGTGAACGGAATGTAACAATTATAATTATTTTATTCCATTTACACCCTTATTTTAAAACACACTATTATGTAAAAACAAAATTATATAGCTTATATATCCCTCTTTCATTGTTTTTCTTATTTTCACTACGTTATATACAGCTTCACACCAGAACAGTGATAAAAAAATATCTGACAAAATATCCTGAAGCAAAAAACCACCACTACGAAAGGAATCACAATTAGCCTCCATAAACAAAAAGAACCAGCAGTCTTGCACCTCTAAAATCAACCTTTGATCAAAAACTATATATATATTACACTTAAAAACGAGCAAAAACAAGAGAAAAATCTCTAAAATGGAATGTTATCATAAAATGGAGTACTTTTCTTGTGCCTGGTGGTGAAGAAGAAACGTGCACATGTGAAGAAACTAGAAAACATCACAGAAGAAGTGAAAAGAGGAACGTGTAGGAATAAGTATTAGATGAGTAGAGGAAGAGACAATTAAAACAAGGATAAAATGGTCATATTTTAAGACTCAAATTCCATTCTATTAGATACACTTCAAATTAAGGGGAATGACAAATTGAAGGATTGAGTGGTATGGAATGGAATTGGTTCCATTGTGTTCCATTCCATTCCATTCATTTCTTATAAATCCAAACAATGAAATTTAATTATATACCATTCCATTTCTCCACATCCCATCAATCCAAACATACCCTTAGAAATTTATAATGGCTATTACTTTTCCCACCCCATGTGTTTCTCACGCACCCTATTTTTTTCTCAAAAATACCCTTGGTTTGGATTATATAATTCGAACAAAATTGTTAGGTTTTTCGGATTCTAAAATCCGAAATATGCTTTGCACAAATTTTTAAAGATTGTGTTTATATTATTTCAACGACATAATTATAAATAACAAAAATATAAAATAAATGCAAATATAAACAAAATTAAAAGGAAAAAATGATACAAATAAAATCTAATTTTATTAACGTATCAATACATTTACAATAAAATAATGCTTAAGCGTAAAGCTTATTACATAAAATATTCAAACCAAATGCTAAACTATTAAAACCCAAAACCTAAAGCAGTAGTGCAAACTATTAAAATAGGGTAAGGTTTGTTTCCTCTCTAAGCGAAAGAGACCTAGATGATCAACCTTGCGCATATACAGACCAACATGACACACAGACAAACCGTGTTTCTTTGCAGCGCGTCACCATCCTCATTGACCGTTCATATAATCCTTGCATTTCCAAAGTAACATCTTTTTATGAAAGAACAACGAGGGAAACACATTGATGTAGAAGGAAGAGGAGGAGAGAATGTGAGATCATGGTGTGACAAATTATAAAGGTTCGAAGGATATTTATAAGGAAAATTATTGAAGATTCTGTTGCATAGAGTGTAACTACTCTTAACTAAGGGTCAAAAAACGTGTTCAAAGGGTTTTACCAGCCATTAAAGCTAGTTAAACCCTTTGAAAAACGTGTTTCATGAGCCATGCCTGTCGTCCAAAACTCTTACTTGTTTCAGATTATATAATCTGAAACTTGTAAAAGCTTTTCGTATTATATAATCCTAAATGGTTCAATAATGGGTGAAAAATGAGAGAAACTTCGTACTTTGTAGGGTGAGGGATATTTCAGATTATATAATTCGAAAATTTTATTTACATGATTTTTTTGTGTGGTCTGCATTGTACCGACGGTTTCTGTGGTCCACGATGTCCAGAAAATTCTATAAATTCGTGTCTCTGTTTTCTTAATCATTTTTTTAGTTTTTTAGAAGTGTTTATGGTGTCATGGTCATTGCTAATCGTTCATAGAATCCTTGCATTGTTTTGCATTTTATGCGGGGATTCTACGATGGTCAGCAGAGATATTTGACATCAAATACAACACAAAAAAATGCAGTTTGTAATATTTTGGATTTTAGAATCCGAAAAATGCTAACAATTTAGTTCTGATTATATAATCCGAACCAAGGTATTTTTAAAAAATTTATAGGACACTGTCATACCCCAATTTTTGACCCAAACTGTCGCTGACACGTGTCGGTGGGCCCTACATTCGTACGCGGTTTAATCTGACAATCCCTGACGGTTTCGACGAAATTTCGGCAGAAAGGTATTTTAAAATACCTCATGTTTGATTCCGAGTCGGGCCCTCTGCTCTCTTTATCTTTTGTTTACTATTTTAATTCTATCTTTTATTTAAAATCTTTAATTAATTTTAATCTTGTTTATAAAAATATTTTCTTTTTTAATTAAGCTTTTAAACACTTCGGCCTTTTATTTCGTTCTTTAGTTTTAGACTTCATCTTCTTTT
>Ga0228711_1002662_pt1 | contig 27590 bp, 11 predicted proteins | sample MedpolnodulmetaG_2_FD_177996 | JGI IMG/M metagenome (GOLD analysis project Ga0228711, IMG submission 177996) | Root nodule microbial communities from Medicago polymorpha collected in Santa Monica, California, United States - brown nodules | ecosystem: Host-associated > Plants > Roots > Nodule... | reverse complement strand
GTTGATAGTTTATGAAACAAAATACCCGACAACCCTAGCTCAGAACGATATTGATTGTTGAACGGCTTAGAATATCGCACCAGTCCCTGTGGAGACGATAACATAAATACTTACTTTTGTTGCTACATCAATAAGTGTTCATGATTTTGTTATGTGGTTTGCAAATGAACCAAATACACCAATTTATAGAAGTTCTTGTGTGTCATGAAGCACAAAAATTGTTGGTGCAATGTGGGCCACGGTAAAATCTTGTATTCAATTGGTTCAGATTATATAATTTGAAAGGTGTCAAACCCTTAAAACCATAATCCAAGTACATTCAGATAACATAATCCAAAATGTGTTAGATTGGGAAATGTTGCTTGGTCAGTAAGGTTGGTCGGGTTTTCATGAATTTTTTAACTGTTTGAGCACATTTTTTGATTGTTTGACCTAGGTCGAAGGATCATTCCTATAAACACAAGAGAGAGGGGTTAGGATGGCAGCAAAGACCTTCGTAGTAGTAGTTCTTGGGTTAGTCTGAACGGTCAAATTGACCACATGAACTTGTGTTCCCACCTTCGTAGCATGTAATGTCAGATCTCTTTGGATATGTGATTGTTTAATTCAGTTCCTACATTTTTATGTCACATCATCTTGTGTTCCCAAATTCTTCTGAGGGCACATGAGTGGGATTATAAGTCTTCTCCCTCCTTCCACCCCATCTTCTTGTGCTACATATTTAGTTGCCAACATTTTGTACAATATAATGTTATGTTAACGTAAATGAATTATGAAATCATGCAAAATTAATAAAATGTGATGACTTATTAATTTTTGTTTTCAGTTTTAAATTATATAATATAATTTTGTTCCCGTGAGCATAACTCAGACAGAGACATGCATTCTGAGGTTCGAATGCCAGAACACCCCACTTATTTGTATCAAAAAAAGTAAATTCTAATCACTAAACTACTTGACTAAAACAAATATTATATCACTTCAATAAATTTTGGTGAGCTAATAAGGTAGAACTGTGAACATCATAAGGGAGAAAAAGAAATTCTCAATATTATTTCCTAGAGATAAATAGAGAACAGAGTGGTCCATCACCAAACTATACATACTATTACTGGAGGGCCCTAAATTGAAAGTAGAAAAACAAAAATTCTATAAAGGGTTCAAGAGATGACAATCCTCCAAATCACACCACCGAGTATTATGTTAATTTGCCGCAATATATAGCATTTTAATTTTATAATAACAATTTTTTTATGACAAAAATTATAGCTTTGTTTTCGTCATAATTTCCCCTTTCTTTTGGTTAACTTTTTGCTGGTAAAGTTGCCATACTTAGATTAGATCCACTGTGACAGTCCTGTATAATTCAGAGAGTAACAATATTAGTCGGTACACTAGTTTGTAATTATCCTATTAAATAAAAGAGGTAGCTTTTCTTCCGTGGAAAAAATGGGCGTAGTTTATTCAAAGAAATATAAAATATTCACCCATCAAAATTATGTTATGATTAGACCTTGAATAATTAAAAATTAAGGACGTAACCAAAACTTCCCATATAAATTATGGATTTAATTTGTATGCATAGTTAATTAACCTTATAAATCTTATACACAAATCACGAAATTTATATCTTCAAAATTATGTCTTCAATTATTTTATGATGAGATATAATCGAAAAATATAGTAAATGAGTGTTGTCTTAGTTGTTAAGAAGTTGACTTATATGTTGTAAAGACATGAGATGTAATTATGATCTCTTGTTATCAACTTTATGATCTCTTTCTTTAGTAGATGATATATAATTATAAATATAAAGATGAGTTAGATCTAATATAAAAAATTAACTACTAATAAAGTCCGTTGTTCAGACCGTTCGTTCATTATTCTTTGTATTGTTGGATATGAGAGATATATTGAAAAAAATCCAAGTCACACATTGAATAAATATATGATCTAAAACAAGTTTAGAAAAAAGAAATACTCATAATATGAGCCAATTTTATAAAAATGAGTTTGAATCAATAGAAAAATCTAACGTGTACTATGAATATAATATTAACCTCTTAATTTATAACCATATAAACACATAGCTTCCATTTGTCACATTTATACACACGCGCACAAAATATTGAAACTATAATAAAATGCCTAGGTGATCTCAAAATGAAAACAGGTACCAAAATAGTGTTGATGATATGGGTGGCAATGTTGCTGAGTTTACTAGCAGAATAGTATTTATGTCAAAGTGTTTTGTGCTGTGACACACAATGTTACTGGTTCTTCCCTTAACTCCAAAATGTCTTGTAAAGACAAGGTGGATGAAACAGTGAACATATTTTCTTTGATATAGTGAGAAAGCATTAGAAGAGGAGACACGGACTGAGTATCTGATCCAACCCGACCAGAGTGTGCAGACCAAAGCACTTGCTGGTTTAAATGTTAACTATTTGTTTCCCGAGGTTCAGAAAGATCACCATGGAGGGTGTCAAACAAACAACACACATTGTGTGTATGTATTTCCTCGGAATCATTCATTAATTAAACAATCTACTCCGATCCATCTATGTGATCCAACATCACAACTTGTTCATTCATTAGTAATATAATTTTAAAATGGAGAATGCTAACCATTACTCCTGGGGCATTGGACAAGGGGATAAAAATAGAAATATAGTATTGAAAAATGGTGAAAAATGATAAATTTAACTTTTTAAAAGTTAAAATATTGTTGAAACCAATGCAAACATGCTACTTTTGGCTTCCTTAACCATTGCCCTCAAGACCCTTTTAAAATATATAAGGATAATGCTAACGAGTCTCTCCAAAAAAACTCTTTAAGAATCTATTTTTTTAAAACTCATTAAGAACTTTAAATGTTTTTTATGAAAATTTATGTATTCAATGCATTGAAAATTTGTGTAAACATTATAAAATCATACATGATTACTTTCTTTTTCCTACTCTTTATGGGTGCTTTTGATATGCAAAATAGTAAATACTGGACAGAACAACACATGACAAGTTTTTATAGTCTTATATGATTTTTGGTCGACAAAATGTTATTTTGGTATTTTAGATAACTTGTACGTAGGATAAAAAGTTGTACTTTGGTTTGGTGAAGGACAAGTATTTCAATTTTTGTCATGTCCCTTGCCTTCAGTTTGTCATATCCTTGAAACAATTATACAAATCAAACAATGTACAACTTTTGAGTTGTAATGTCATGTCCTTCATTTTTTAACAAATTAAACGTATGTGTATAATTAGGGCGGATAAGAGTTAGGTATACAATAAAAAAATAGTCGATCATCACATCATACTAGCTCATACTAAATTAGGTCAAATATGGTGGTTATGGTGTTATTAATTTTGGCACCATCACATTCAACGTCGTTCTCAACGTGTTTTCCTCTACCTATCCATCACTTTGAACCCTTCTCTATCGCCACAACAGTGTGCTCTAGTACCCCTCTCATATTTTAGATAAGTAATCTCCCAAGCTTTTATGAAATCCACTGTAATCACCTTTTTTCGAACGATCGACGCCCTAATCAACACCATAGCCATGCCCTACTATACGGCTCAACCGTGTGAGTATTTTTTTTTCCTCTTGTCTTGTGATGGTAACTCTAATTTTCAATTACTTTTGTACTAGTGCATGAAAACATAAGGTATGTACCTCATATCACATGTAAGAATTGTCTAATATGGACGAGTCAAAAAGGATCTAAAGATGTACCCTTACTATTTGTAGTAAAACAAATTAATTAGTTAGATTGACTTAATAAATGGATCAACTTCAAATCGTTCTCAACATATTTTCCTCTACCTGTCCACCACTTTGAACCCTTCTCTATCGCCATAACACTGTGCTCTAGTACCCCTCTCATATTTTAGATAAGTAATCTCCCATGCTTTTGTGAAATCCACTATAATAGCCTTTTTTCGAACGATCGACGCCTTAATCAACACCATAGCCATACCCTACTATACGACTCAACTGTGTGAATATTTTTTTTCCTCCTGTCTTGTGATGGTAACTCTAATTTTCAATTACTTTTGTACTAATGCATGAAAACATAAGGTATGTACCTCATATCACATGTAAGATTTGCCTAATATGGACGAGTCAAAAAGGATCTAAAGATGGACCCTTACTATTTGTAGTAAAACAAATTAATTAGTTAGATTGACTTCATAAATGGATCAACTTCAAAACCCTTAACTTTTTCTCACAAATCAAACTCACATTTTAAGTGTTCGGTTGCCTCAACTCGCTTATACTTCTAATTATAAACTAGTAAATGACTCATGCATTCGCACGATTATACTATAATACTAATAAAAAGGAAAAAGAGGTGTAATATTTAATTAACATTTAATAAATGGGTTTGTCTAACATGTGCAACATTGCACATGTTAAGACATCTAAAAGTAGTAATTTTTCATTGAAAAACAACACTTACTTATTAAAAAGGTACATATTCAATATAAAATGTACAAGTTTCAAGTCAAAGTTACCACTTTAAACTTCTTAACATGTGCAAACTTACACATGATAGAAAAACCCTTAATAAAATAGCAAAAGTCAATATTTGATTTTTTTTTTTTGAGGTGCATATTAAATGCACTTTCATATGTACTGCCATAAATTTTCATAACATGAAATGTAATTCTTGATTTAGATAAAACCTAATCAATTAAATTCACATAGAACTGATTTTTATTATAAAAAAGTACTAATATGATCTTGACAAAAAAAAAGTACTAATATTATCAAAAGAGTAAATATTTTAAGATGCGGTGTTACTATATGTCTCTCTTCTCTCTCACAAACACTGATGGGGCTAGAAGGTAGCTTAGTTTGTGAAATTCAGCCCCTCGTGTGAAAGGGAATGTGATAGTATAGTTTTGAGGGAACAGATAGTCTTCAAAATTTCAACTTCAATGACATGATTTTGTGGTCTTATTTCCAACCTTAATGGGTAGGTATAGAATTGTTACCAGTTTTATTTTAAATTAAGATAATTTTTATATCGATCGTACTAACGTGTGTTTTTAAGGTGCTCTAAAGACATATGTTAAAGATTCTACAAATAAAAATTGTTCATTATTAAAAATTAATTTTTTCTTTTTAAAAACTAAATTATCACAATGTCTAAGATAAAATTTTATATTAAGTTCCTTAACATTTACCCTAATAACACATAATAGCATTTTCTTATTTATATATTCTACATATTCTATATTAAATATGTCCCTTTTTTCCACACTGTTCATACAAACCTTCTTTCAAGTCCCAAGATGATCTCCTTCTCTATACGACCAAATCAGATCAATGACTTTTCCCCACTCTCTTTAGGTCTTTACCATTCCTTCCTTTTAACATTTTTTTTTCTCCATTGTTAAGTCACACTTCACAAGTGATTTCTTGTCTCCTTTTTTTTATTTTTTTTTATTTTAAACTTTATCGGGTTAGCTTTACCAACATTGGATTTCTACAACTCTTTCATTATGGCTATTACTATTATTTTGTTAAAAAATCTAAAATTTTATCTTTTTCTCAACTTTCTCTCTCCACTACCCTTTTATTTTCTTTTCCTTGTATGCTCTAGTCTATAATAACCTAACCCTTTTCCACTATCATCATATCATATATCTTTCCTTTCCTAATCTTTCATCATCATCATGAGTACTCATCCCTACTTCTCCAATGACTTCAATGGTTATTGGTTTGACCTAAATAACCCTCCATTCTATAATTTTCCTTATAGTAACAACATATCTTTTGCATCTTCTCCTTCATCTCCACCTCCAAGAGAAGCTCTTCCTTTACTTAACCTAAGCCCTACAAAACACGAAGATCTTCTAGAATCTTCCTTTAGTTCCATGGAAATGATGAATATGAAGGAGAAAGAACTAAGCATATCATCAAATTCTTTAGATGATGATGCCGTTACTGTGGCTTTACATCTAGGGCTTCCAAGTATAAGTTCATCTGATTTAGCTTCTTCAAATATTTACAAAGATGATGAAAAAGTAGTGACTGTTGATTCTTCTGAGTGTCCACCAAATAAAATTAGTAGGGGTCAGTATTGGATCCCTACCCCTGCTCAGATTCTAATCGGTCCAACACAGTTTTCATGCCCTCTTTGTTTCAAGACCTTCAATAGATACAACAACATGCAGGTATATATTTAATTTCACTCTTTTCCATTCATACTCAGGTAAAATAATATTGAAAACATTATAGCAATTATTTTTGTGAAAACATTATGACATAAATTGAAGGCGGTGGCACTGTGAATGATATATATAGAAGGAATTTAAAGAAAGAAAAAGGATGTTTTTTCTTTTCCCTTTATTTTTCTTACCCCTTTACTTTGCCAGATCTTAATTACTTTTGAGGAATTTTTCTGAAAAAGAAAAGGCTCATTTTTTTACATGCTGTGGTTACACTCTTCTTTTGTAGTATCAATTTAATTTTTCACTTATATATATTCATATATTGTCTACAATTCATGAAATTGAAGTTATTTTTGTATGTTTGTAATTTAGGGTTTTCTCATGTGTGCTTACTATTGCACACCCCTTTCTTTTCCTTTTATATACATTTTATCTCTTAGGTAAATATTAAATCCTCAATTCAAAAATTAGTTTTTAAACCTTCAATTATATTTTTGTATTAGATAAAAATTTGATGGACGGTGTCTAAAATTGACAATTCATATCTAGGGTTTATTAATATTAGTTTATATACTATGCAACAATAATGTTAATGTTAACATCATCACGGGAAGACATAAAATGAGACAGGATCCATAATTTTTCAAACTCTAGTACAAACACGCATGGAATGAAATTAATTTTTCATCTCCATAAAAATAAACATAAATAGCTGTACAATATTCCCTTGTTTGCCTTCCGAACTACTTCTTTATTAGGATGTCCTACATATATTGTCACCTTTTCCTTTAATCCTATACATCATAGGGACTAAGAAATAATTGAAACACGTTGAAAACGACAAAGGCTCCAAGATCATATATACATCCTCTTAGGCATGGTAAGAAAAATCACAATCTTAACAAAATTACATCCAATATAATAAATACATGGTTTCAAATAAATGTTGTTTGCGTCAAAAATAAAAAAGTAAATGCTGTTTCATACATTGCAAGTTTTGGACTATAGATAGTACCAAAAATTTATTTGTGTAAGTTAGTGAGTGTTACTTTCATTCTTTCACCCATACTTCCCTTTTCCCACTACTAAAAAAATTGAATCTAGAACAAAAACAAAATTGAATCAGTGGTAAAATAATTGAAATGATTAAACGTTTTCTTCAAAGTAGTTAGCACCAGTATTTTGTAATGGCCCTTCAAAAAAAATATTGTAATGGGATTGAGTATCCTTGTACTCATTAAATAAAATTTTGCTTATAAAAAAAATGAAATGATTGAACTATCTCTAATTCTATCTTTATGTTTACAAGTTGGGACACCTAATGATTCTATATAGTAAATTTAGGGTTTGGTGTTGCTACTAACATTTATGAATAAAACAGGGTTATAAATATCTAAATTTGAGACTAAATATATTTTTTTGTCTTTAATTCAACTTTTTCTATTAATATCAACTAATTATTTGCTCGTATATATTGCTTCCAAAATATATAGATGCATATGTGGGGACATGGATCACAATATAGAAAGGGACCAGAATCTCTAAGAGGAACACAACCAACAGCCATGCTAAGACTACCATGTTATTGTTGTGCACCTGGATGCAAGAACAACATTGATCATCCAAGAGCAAAACCACTCAAAGATTTTAGAACACTTCAAACACATTACAAGAGAAAGCATGGAATAAAGCCATTTATGTGTAGAAAGTGTTGCAAAGCATTTGCAGTAAGAGGTGACTGGAGAACTCACGAGAAAAACTGTGGGAAACTTTGGTATTGTTGTTGTGGGTCCGATTTTAAGCACAAAAGATCACTTAAAGATCATATCAAGGCTTTTGGAAATGGACATAAAGCTTATGGAATTGACGAATGTCTTGATCAAGATGATGAACATGGTGGCTCTGAAATTGAGCAAGAAAATGAATCTTTTCAGTCATAGTTTGATGTATGTGTGTTTTAACTATAAAGACAAGACAGCTGTGGACATGTTTTGCTCTAATTACATTGGTGACTAAGACTAGTAGTATGACTAAATTTATTTTGTCTTCTTTATTAATTTCGTTTTTGTCTTTGTATTTTCAATATATACTCAGATATGTTGTGGCAAATTTTGGATTGATATCTCTCCTTCTCTCTCATTAGTGTATATGACATGCTGATTCAAACTTTTGTTAAAAAAAATGCAAACTTTAATTAATTTGCATTTACAAGAAATTAAGCATGAAAGAGTTTATTTAATTTACAACTTATTCGAGCCATTTTAAAAAAAAAAACTCATTTGAGCTTTATATCATTATAATAACATGTGTAAGAATTTGAGTAAATTATTTTTAGTTAATTTAAATAATTTGAATAAGGTGTAGTAATTATGCTTACCTAGAAAGAATTCAAGTTTATCACATCTTAATTATAGATATAATTTATATTTAAATGTCGATATAAATTATGAATGCTATGATTAAGCTGTTTTCCAAATGAATTATAAATATATTTTATTCAAGTTTTTTTTTTTATAGTTAATTGCGTAAATTTTATTTATGAAAAAAGAAAAACAAAAATTTGAAAACATAAACGCAACTTAGTAGAATAAAAAAGACAACAAAAATAAAATTAAAAAAAAATCCTCAAATAAGGTTGTCTTTCTTATATTGTCGAATATAGTCCTTCTATATCACTGCATATTAGGAAATATATTATCATCCTCTATTTGATTTTTGGTTTGATTTTCCACCAAATCTGCAGCATGTAGCTGAAATGGTTTGATTTTTGTACAAGAATTGATTCCTTAGTGATACCTTGTAATGATTTTGACCGAGACAAAAATTTAACTGGACTGTGTAACAATATGATCATTCTATCCTACAAGCCTAACATCTTTTTTATATGACTTGAATCAAACTCAAACTAAGAATTTTCAACTCCTAATTTATAACGGACCTTAATTTAAGAGTTAAGACTCACTTCAAAGACTTATAAACTATCATTTCATGTAAACCTACCAAACTTTGATGTGGATCCCTCACTTTATAGAAATTTTTCAATCAAGTATTATTTAATTGTTAGTATTTTCATATATTTAAAACTAATTAAGGGGTCCATGTAATATGAACCTCTAAAAAATTATATAAGGTGAACCTTACTATTTTGAGTAAATTCTAATAAAACATTACATTTTTTTCTTTGTTATCGTTATATAAAACTCTGTATTTTATGTTTTAAAAAATTTATTATTTATTAAAAACGATAAGAGTTAGCTATGGATTTTTTTGGGAGGTTCAAATTAGACAAGACCCCATTAAAAGTCTTCGTTTAGAAGAGTGTAAGATTCAAGCAATGGTTGTTAGGTTAACCTAGCTATCTCATTCCTTTCAAATGGTGCATCAATTTTTATACTCATACTCCTACACCTCACTTGCATGGTTAAAAATGGAAAGAGAAAATTTTCCTTCCCTCCTAACATCGCTAGCTACATAGGGGCTACTGGATATGATGTAACAAAAAACCAATATATAAAGATCATGTTACTATTAATTAAGGTATACTAGTGGTAGTGAGATTGTACTTATACTTAATTCCAATTGCAGAGAAACTCACGTGCATGTTTAAACTTTAAAATAAAAAAGCTCTTGTGATTTGTTAAGAAGTTTCAAAAGTTACCAAAGTTAGCTGATCCAACGATGTTCATGTACAAAGTTTACATTTGCAATAACAAGTGAAAGTGTGCAGTAATATTTATAAAGAGAAAAATGAATATAAAAATTGTAGCTAGGACGTGTACATAACATATAGGTAGCAAATGAAGTTTCTGGACGGAAGCTTTTGTGACTGTCATCATTGATCAGCTTTATTATGATTCATATGATACTAGCTGCTGTCCACCACGATGGACCGATCAAATACTATGTTTAGTCTCACCATAATCATCATTTATTAGCTTTTGAAGATAAGAAATGATGATTTTTTGCTTAAAAAATCTTATTTTCATAAATATTTTGAAATGTCATGAGAAAAAGGGAAGAGCGCACAAGCTCAATTATAACAAACATTTTTTTTAGGTAGATAGACGAGATGAAAAAGTCATCATAAACTCACACAAATAAAGTGGAAGTACCGGGGAAACCTTGGTCATAACGTCCGGCTTAACAATTTCAGCATTTTTACCAGGACTTATGGAACATTATAACAAACATTTAATTTATATATGACTTGAATTTTTATGCATTTGAGTTCATTGGTTAGATAGGTTAAAATTCTCACTTGTTTTGTATGGTTGAATAATATATTCAACACAAATTCTAAAAACATGTTTGTGTGTGTCTATATATATATATATATATATATATAAGGAAATTATGTAAAATAAAAAAATTACAATATCATCAGTCATACGAACATGAAAATTGTTTAGTTTTATTTATAATTCAGAGGTGGAAGTTGGAAGGTATGCATTGGAGGTGATATTGATGACAAGTATGAAGGTTGAGAGAAATAAATTCAAATAACATAAGGTCAGAGCTTGTTTGAAATGTCATTTCAAAGTACAACACATTATTATTCAGAGTATATAAATATGAATTGTTTAATTCACTCACTCTTGTGTCTATTTTTCCCTGATCAGCCCAACCAACAAAAACGGGACTCCACGTTCTCTGTCTCCAATTTTTGCCCTCTCTTCTTAGGTAAATTCTCTTTCCATCTTTTTCTGCAGGCTCTATCACTGTTACCAGGGTTTCTATCTATGTACTCCATTTATTTTTACTTTATTATCACCAGTAGAACATTTTTTCAGATTTAACATAACAGTAAAAATGGGGGTGTTGAAAACGATAACTAATAATTATTATGTGATTCTTTTCTTGTTATGCTTTGGATTACAGTGTAACGTCAATCTGTCGTTATATCCCCAATCAGTCCACAAACCTGTCAGTTTCACTTATAACACTAGATGTGATTGATCCTTGTAGCTACATATTAACCATATTTTTTTCTAGTATTTATTTTTCATTTTGAAAATGTGGGCGCAAGAAAATTATAACTACTGTGGAATATTCATCCATTCATCACCATCCAAAGGTTATATACATGTATACATTTTGGATTTGCCTTTTTTTACTGCAATTTTTTACTGTTATTGTCCAATGGTTTAGACATTTGAGAACATTCACTCTAATACTCTATTTTTTTATCTAGTGAAATTTATGTAATTTCAACCGTATTAAAAATAAGTCCACATAAAGTTGTGGGATCTACATAATTTTTATGAGAATAAATGTTGAGGTGCATAAAGTTTATGTTGCATAATGTAACTCAAGATTACTAATAAGTTTTGGTAGTATTATTACAAAACGATAGAAAGAGAGAAACATGACATTAAAAACCCAGAGAAATATGCATTATGCTTCCATTTTTTTGGTCTGTGTAGGACAATTTTGTCCCCTTTATCAAATCTGATTATGAAAGCACATGCATATATTGAATGCAAATATATTTGAGGCTAAAATTGACGTTTTGTCCTAGAGTGATGCAATTTAATATGCATGTGTTTGTGCATACAGCTATTTTTAATTGAAAAAAAATGCAATTTGCCTTTACAACGAGGAGTAGTTTTTATTCAAAATTAATATAAAACTAATTTATTACCTAACTAAATAAAGGGATGCTCAAGCCTTGTGCAAAAATCTGGCATCGATCAGGACCCTTATAATATGATTTTAAACACTAACAAGACAAAAAGATTAATATGAAAATAAATACTTAATGCTTACTTCTTTTAGAAGCAAGAAAATGTACCTAGTGCTAAACATGAGCTTAAGTCATCTTCAGGCCTTAAACCACACCAAATTAGCATGAATAAGTAACCAAAGTAGAAAACGTATAAATACTTAGTTCTGTAAGTTCCAACTCTTTCTAACATCCAGTTTTACACATTTGGTCGCATCCATATATATTTCCCAAATTATGTTCAATTTTTTGGAAATATGGGGTGACTAAAGTTTTTCTCTATTTCAAAACATAAAAGCTACCACTAGTCTACTACACAAGCACGATTTTTGTCCAAAAAAAACAAGAGGTACATAATAATGGAAACTGACCTTATTTGGCGGTTTATACTTTATATCGGTTCGGACAAAAATCTTAAAAGTAGGTTGTTGTTTATGATTAATATTTAGAAAGACATAATGTAGATATATAGATTTTGTTTCTGTTCGCATGTGAATCTTATTTCATATTACAATACAAGGCTCTTCCCATTTGAAGTTGATCTACATATCTAGCATCTTAGTATTAATTGTTAATTAATTTATTATGCTTCCAAATATAAACAAAAGAAGCAAACAATTTTTTTTAATAAACTAAGCACTCACACGCAATTGCAAAGACTCGAATCAGATAGGATTACATGGACGGCAAAATTTTCCTTTTAGAACTATGTGACGGATAAATTGTTGTCAGAACCCTGCATATGTTTTGCAATGCCAAATTTTTTTTACAAATACCGAGTCATCAAAAATCCTTGCTAAACTAGAGAAACTCCAACTTCTCTCTAAGTTTTCTTTCTCCTTCATTTATCGAATGGTGGTTTTAGGTCATTTTTTGACAAAGAATCGCCCCTCTACATCTTTTTTCCCTTTCTTTCAATTTAAATAAGTAGTTTTCACATATATCAAGTTTTCCCTTTTGTGTTTTTTTTGATTTCGTCGTCTAAGTGCGGCATTGTGTTGTTCATCGTCTTATGCAGCGTTTGATTTCGCGTCTTGTCACGGTATTCGTTTAGTTCCTATTGAAAGATCGACTTCAGTCAATTACAAAATCAATCAATAATTTGGGCGTCAACGTTGCAGATCCGAAAGCATGAGTATTTCGCTGACTTAGATTTTATCATATTATTTGTAGGCATTTTGTCGCTGTATGCTATTAATTTGGGTGTCGTGAGTTTGTTCGCAAATTTATCCTTTACATTTTTAGCGATGTTTGTATCTGATGTACTCTATCAATTTGAATGAATAAATATCATTTTGTCTTTTTAAAGAGGAAAAAAAACAAAAAATCATTGCTAAACTAGTGTGTGACGGAATATTACCCACTCTAAATTTAATTTTTTTCTAGTTAGTGATTTTTATTACTAAATTCAAACTCCGGGCCATTAATTAAGATGAAAGGCACTAATATTATCTCATTCAAGCACTCTAACAGAAAATAATTACTTAACATTTCATTGTGGTTATTTTTCATATAATTAATTAACAAACCTCCTCCTTTGTAACCCGCTTGGGTGGGCCTAGTGGTATTGACTTGAAATCTGAGAGTGTGCTCCTCCTCAAGATCTCAGGTTCGATTCTCTCTGGTGCCAATTTGAGGGGGTTAGTTTAGCTTCTTAAAAAAAAAACCTCCTCCTTTGTTGTGTATTTGAAAAATGAAACAGTATTACACTTGCACGCAGACAGTAATGTAACTCTCAGCTCGTATTCTCAATAGATGTTGCATAGGTGCAAATAGTGTAGAAGCTTTGATTGGGTGGAAGAGTGGATGAGATGAGTGAAGTGATGAAAATGAAGAAGGTTTGATACCTACCTACCTGTAAATGTACAACTTAGTCCATCAATTTGCTATGGTGTGGTGTGTCAATTTGGTTATCCACTCACTTTCATAAATTGTTAACTTAGTCCCTTGTAGATAGTGTCAAGTTAGTACTTTCATCCGGTACTTGTTAATCATAAGCACTTCATCAATATTAAGCATGCTACTTCATGGACCAAATAGGCACTAAATATGCAATTACTGGGACCGACTTGATACTCCATATGTATATTCAAGGACCAATCTCACATGACAAACTTTCTGAGATAGAGAAACTAACTTGACTGACTTTCTGCTAAGCGAGGGACTAACATAACATTTGAGGACCAAGTAGATATACCCTATCAAAGTGAGTGACTAATTTGGGCATTTGCTCAATTTCAAACGACATGCAGTTTTCGGCTCACCTAAGGCTTTTTGTACAAGAAAGCTAAGAACCTAATTAATTGCCAAAGCAGCCACAGGACAAAAACCACCAAAGAATGCAATCAATCGGAAAAATTTGGCAGACTCCGAATTGAATACCAGTAGCAAAGAAAGACTGTTTGAGGTACACTCTTGAGAGGAACCTCTTTGCCAGTAGTAGTTACCTACATTTCATGTTTATGACTGTTACTTATACCCCTAGGCAGAAATTAAAAAAAAAAAAAAAACATTATCGGTAACTGTGCAATTCAAGGTTTGATCTTGATTTGATGATACATGATACAAGATTGATGGTAGGCTAAAAAAATTGAAGACAGCACACTCATATTCGGTAAACCCCTTTGTACATTTTTAGGGGAAGCCACAATCATAGGTGGAATGTATCCCCTATATATTGATATATCTACTGCTATCCTCATCAGAGGGCTGTGTCGTTATTGTCATTGGACAGTTTGTGAGACTCCTACTGAAGGAATTTTGATGCAATTGGCAATAGAATCTGAAGACACACACCACAATGATACCGTGGAGCTCATGAATTAAGAAATGAAAAGAAGTTGCTCCCGTCTACAAGCTTATCTCCTCTGGTAAGCTGATACTTAGAAAATACAGGCTGCACATTCAGCAACATTAATTAGGAAATACTAGCAAAGAAAAAAGTAACAGTAAAATAAATCATCCATTTTTTTATCTTTATGAAGTAAAGAGACAGAGATATCACACTTCACGTGTGACAGGGATGAAAAAGCAGGCAGAAACAACAGCCAAAGATTTTGAGGTGCAAGATGCTCAGACTCTGATTGTATGTTTCGAGATGGATGGTTCAAGGCCCCTGATAGTCAGTTGATATCCCATACAATAGGAGGATATATGAATTTTCAAATTTTTCAGCTGAAGTTGTATTACAAAATTTCATCTCCATTTTTTATGAAATCCATCCAACTGATGAACAAGGTAGCAATTGTCCAAGACTCTAGTCATAATAAGGTTAACTTTTTTGCACTCTTGCAAATAATGTTTTGACTGTACTTGTATGATTGTATCAAATATGGGAATATAGACAATTTTTTAATTGGGTAAAGAGTCATAATTCTTTTGCAAGAATAGGTCGACATTGTTATTGACTTTTGGGTAAATAATTAGACCCCTACCACGATGATTTATCCTACAACCAACTTTGGATTTTGGCAAATTCTTGCTGTGAATTCTGCCAAGTTTTTTCATGCTAAAAAAACCAATGAATCTGGCTTTAAGTCACATTGCAGGATAGGCAGCCCAAAAAGTGAACACAGATTGAAGACATAGAATGTGGTAAATTTCAGTTACTAAATGGTGCAAGGCCAACTGTTTGTTTTCACTTTCTGTCTCCACCAGAAAATTTCTGTTTCCTCACTTTGCAACATGCAATATTCATCATTGATAGTTAGTAGTTAACATGCACAGTCACGGATGCAATAAATATTTTACCCTCCACCCCCACAAAAAAATAAATAATAATAAGCAAACAATATCATTATATATTAAAATAAAATTTCATTAGAAATGAGATTATTACCTCGCAGACATGAAAGCCATCCCAAAAAATACAGCCTTTACAGATTGTTTCTGTCCAGCATAATCAAAAGCCAACGGCAGCATTTCATGAAGGGTCAGAAAAGCCATAACTCCACCAACTGTAATCAACATGGAACCAATTTGCGTAAAAAGATAAATGCTGAAAATCCAATTGTAATATCAAGAAGCTGTATCATTGCAAACCTGATCCAAGTAGACCTTCAAGAATCTCAGGATTTAAGCTGCTAGGGAATAGATAGGCTACAGAGAAAGAAAAAGAAATCATCAAATTAAGTTCATCTTAGTAACTCACTAATCTAATAAACCCCGAGGGTAAAAAAAAATGAGTAGAGAGGGGGAGATTCCAATGTTTTCAATCGTGGAAAATAGCAGTTTGTTTGAATTCCGCTATGCTATAGTTATATAGCACCGCTATTTGACAAAACTTAGTACTAAATAGTGTATTGTGGAACAAAGCGGTTTGTTCAAATTCCGCTACACTATAGCACCGCTATAACCACTATTTGACAACACAGGTAGATTCAATGGGGAGAATCGTGAAATAGCCACAAATACCTCGCCTGACCATAAGGAAATAAAGATGGTGTGCAAAGCAACATAAAGCAGATGACATACCTACAATTATAACACCCAAGGGTTCTGCAAAGCCTGAAAGTGTTGCCAATTTAAATGCCTGCCATTTACTAAGACACGTCCAGAACCAAAGAAATAAACAAATAAAAAACGGTTATAATTCAAATACATATTAATTGACATAACTTCATTTAACATAGCAACAAACACCAAGATTTAAGATTAATTAATAACTCTAGGAATTATTAATTTACAAAACAATGTCAAAGTTTGAGAATGCACCCATCATTGCATCCTGTAACCAAAACTTTCTTAAGCACAAATTATATTTGTTAAGGTACCAGCGTTCATATCCAAATACATACTCAAGTTTGTTTTCTATTTGATGCTAGTATTTTTTTATGTTGAAGTAAATTAAAACGAAAAAGGTTTTGCTACACATAATAGCCATCAACACAAACCAGCCAAGCCAGCACCTCTGTTGTCATCATGGCAATGGCACTACAAATAAATCCGCAATTTAAAAAATGGCAATCTTATACATCGCCAACCTTCACAGCACAATTTATTTACGTGACAATTTGAATTTCACCTTCTCAAAGCCACTTAAAATATATTTTCAACAATGAGCCTGTTTGTTTTACATACATCATTGTTAAGCACATTATTTCTGTATTTCATATGCATATTTCAGCCAGCATAGCAATCGGAGATAACGCTTGAATAGCTATTTAAGTCACTTTTCAATTGTAAGTGTTACAAAAGCTTGAGCCAACAGGAAAACTCAAAAAGTTATTACCTTTGTGTCGCAAAATAAACAGGAAGTGCAACAGCAACACCCTAGAAAGCAGAAGATTTTTGAAATTACAATAAGACCTATATAGCATCTTAAAAATATGTGTTTTTTCATTAATAATGTGGGTAGGTAAAAATATTTTTTTTGTGGGTAGGTAAAAATATTTTTTTTATTGAAACTAAGAATATGGAACAATAAAATATAGGAGCAAGAAAGCATCAAGGACTACAAGAAAGTGTTTTTTCTCTATTATTAATTGCACTACTCAAACGCGGCTATTGTATCTACAGTAAAACAGATTTTATCGCAAGAAAAATTGCACCTCTGGGATATTATGCAGAGCAATGGCCAATGCTAAGTTGATGCCAACACGGAGACCCTATTCACAAAAGCATGTCAGAAACATCAAACTGAAGTGGCATTAACGGACATATCGAACTAGAATCTTGATATAAACAATCCTTCAACAATTAATAATAAAATTCGAAGATCCATATGACATCAATAGGTTCTTGGATACCTTCATGGATCCAAGAAACACTGCCATTCCTTCTGGAAAATTGTGTAAACTTATGCCTAAGAAATTAACAAAAAGAAAACTGTATTAGTAAAACTTACAAAAACAGTGAACAATTAGAAACATGGTAAATGTGAATTGAAGTTCTTAATTATGCACAAGTCTTTTATTGGCATGGAATTTTCAGCTCCTCGATATTACTTGAACATTCAAAAGAAAGTTGATTTTCACACACCGCTAAAAAAAATTGTTCCAGCAAAAACTACTTTGTAAGGAAATGTTGGGTTTAAAAGTACACAGACAGTCCTACCTACAGCTGTAATAATTCCACTGAATAAAACTTGTTGGCGATGCTTTTTCATAATATCCTTGCCTCCTTCATCCCCTTTATTCTAATTTCAAGAATATCATTATATCTATCAAAAATCTATATTTATGGAATACCACAATGCAAGTGCAACAATACAGAGGTAAAATAGTCATTTGTAAGAGACAAATTCATTAAAACCTTTTTAGTCTTGACATCTGCAGTGGGAGTAAGTGTTGGCTCCGGGATAAAACTGACTACAGCAGCAAAGAATATAACACCAGCAAAAAACTACAAAAATGAGAAGATAAAAGATTTTGGTCAGAACTAACACGAGAGAGGACAACGTGCAAGACAAAACGTTTCTGTTAGATGACTTTATGATTAGCTCAAATGCAACAACATACCCAAAGGTTGCCTTTCAAGAAGCCCAGTGAGTTTATAGCATTATGAGCCAGATCAAAGAATGATATGCTCAGCATCAAACCAGCAGCAAAACCCTTCACAGAATGAAATATCTTTAAGAAAACAGACTACAGACTAGGGTAACGAAATGAAAAACTCGAATGCAGTTTATCACATTAGACAAAAGAAAGGGAAACAGATTCTCAATGAACCAACACATCAATATTATCTTGTTATAAAAAAGAGTTTTTGAAAAAGAAAAACCACCTGTAATAGCCCAAGCATCTTCAAATTGGGAGCAGGCTTGATAATTACAAAAAGCGCACCTGTTTCACATTGAATTAAAACGATGAAGACAACAATGAGCTAAGGTGACATATTGTTCTATTAAATTCTCTATGGTTCCACCACTCCTTTGATAGTAATGAAATGATCCATTTTTTTACTTTGTCCCATTTTATTCTCTTTATAAAATATTAACCATATGGATTCTTACATCCACCATTATTTCTAGTAGATAGAATATATAATCTATTATATAGAAATCAGGATGCTCTTGGGAACAGTAGAACTCATTATTTAGGAACAGTAGAGGGATTGATTATGTAAATAGTATATGAGGTTCTATTTAGATAAGCAGCTCAGTTAAGCGCTTATAGCATAAATGTTTATCATACAAATGCTTATGTAGAAGCTTCTTATATAACAAACAAACAAAGGTGAAAACGCGCGAAGCAACAGAAGAATAAAAATTGAAGTTGAAATAGATAGATAAAATGAAGAAGTTACCTATGGAAGTGCTGAGACCACCAACGAGAGAAAGAGCAAGAGCTACCATAACTTGAGAATCCATGCCACCTTCAATTTCAACGATTGATTAATTGGGTTCGGAATTCGGATAACTAACCCAAAACGCAAATGAATAAGAATAACAATTGTTTGTTATTCAATTCAATTCAACTGCCAGAAACAAAGAAGAAGCGTTTCATTTCATAGCATACCCCCCACTAACACTAACACCTACTCTACTCAACTAAACTCACTTAAATACAGTTTTGGGGTATTTGGCCCCTTGACTTTGCCAAACTTGTCATTTTGGCCAAATTACTATTTTTTTTTTTAAGGAAAAATTACTATTTTTTTTAACTTGGATCAAAATCGCAACTTAATATCAAAAAAATGTATTTATATCTTTTTTATTGGTATCTTTTACGTGCAAGTGGTAACACGCCATTATTTTTTTTTTTAGGGAAACATGCTTATAGCATTTCATTGATAATAAAAGTTTCAATGCAATTGGATATATCAAAATAAACAACGAGACTAGTTAGTAACATGGTTTCTCTTGCAAGAGCATGAACAACCTCGTTGGTTTGTCGCCTAACAAACTCGACCCCAGAGTTAGAAAAGAAAGAAGTAAACAAAGAACAACAAGATGAAATAATGCAACCAAATTCGAACGTGTCGTTCCTATTAGAAAGAAAAGCATCAGATGTTAACTTAGAATCCGTTTCAAAATCCACGCTATCAAATTGCACGTCACTCAGCCATTGTAAGACCGAATGCATGCCAAGAGCTTCACCCACATCAACCGAAACAAGACAAGGATAAGTAACTGTCTTGACTAGAACAAAGATACCATCTGAATCACGAACATAAATGTCAATACATGTACGATTGAGAGAAAAAGAGAAAGCAATGTCGATGTTGCATTTGTATCTCTCTGACATAGGGTGCTGCCACGTATGTACAACATGTAAGCCATTAGATATTGTGTAAAACTTTCGTAAGTGTATATAAATTAAACTCTAATTTTAATATTTATTCAATTTTATTTTCTTTCTCGTTATTTTACTTTTGTAAGTGTATATAAATTAAGCTCTAATTATAATATTTATTCAATTTTATTTTCTTCCTCGTTATTTTTCAAGTAAAATAATAGAATGTCCGTACACAAAGTGGTAAATGTTAAACGAAGCTCACACATCTTCAAAGTTTTGAGTTAGTATTCGACTTAAAGTGTTTAATTTTACGATATCAATATTATTAATTGAGTTAGGTTTTAAAAAAAATATTTTATCCCTGAGCAATGTCATCGCCTTTGAAGAAAAAAAATTATACCAACAAATTGTCATTAGTTTCCAATAATTTGACTAGTGAAAAGAGAAACATTCTGGGTTTTGAAAAGTAAAATAAAACTAATACCAGTTAGTCAAAAAAAAAAATTGTTACAATACTAGTTAATCAATTACACACATATTATATTTTTCTTATATTTTTGTCAATAAGTGACGATGTAATACAAATCACTTCCTACCGTCTTATTTTGTCGATATATATTACTTCTATCTTTATTGTGAAAATGCATGGATAGTGCTTTCTTTTTTTGTGCCGGAAGAAAACATGATTCATGGTACTTTATTTTTTGGTACAACAGATAGTTTATAGAATAAAATTATCTTGATGATTTAAAAATATTTTGATAGAATTTTTAATCGGTCTTTAAATTTCTATTGGGATAAAGATGGGGCATGGATACTTAAATCCGTTGGGTATGAGGATAAGATTTAAATTTTTATCATGTTTGACATGGGTAGAATAACGAGTAATTATATATGAGTCGGAGAAGGGGACGAGGAAGGTAAAATCCATTCCCACACTGTCCCCACACCATTCCATTGTCATGCCAAGTTTCATTCCACTAATTTTTTTTTAAGATTTTTAACGAGTCGGTTGTTGTATAATCTCATGATTATTATCTTGCGTATTGGTCTAATCTTCCATGTACTTGTTTCATCATTTTCTTTTATTATTTTAATAAAATTATTAGCGTACACAAAATGATATTTGGTAATCTTAAGATGGCAATAGTTAGGATGTCAAGACTACCATGTGAAGATTTTATAATCTAATTTTTGTTTTTCTATTTTGAAGAAAATGTTTTACCTAATACAAATGAGATATTTCATGGGTACAACATGTAGATATCCTTCCCTAAAAAAAATGTAGATATCCTAACTTCCTAAAAAATTAAAGCAAAAGTACAAAAACCGTGAGACAGATGGTGAGAAATTATTAGAAATATATGTGATCTATGCTAGACTTTTTTATTGTTAGAATTGTTACTCGATGATCTAAATTAAGTCATACTTTTGATTAGATACGATTTGTCTTGAGTTCTTTTATTAAAGTTTTTGTTGATTTTTGGTATGAAGTGAATATTCTCTTGAACAATTGTAGAGATTAATCAATCGAACTAAATGACATCATTATAAATGTCAAAACTCTCCCTTAAAAGATTTAAAACAAATGCATGTTTATCATAATAAACCCTTATGTATAAGTTTACATAAGTTATTTTCGTAGCAAAAGATAAATTAACGTTAAATTGTTTTTGCATACCCTATAAATTCATTTTATAACTTATGCTGTCAAATTTATGAAAATAAATTTAAAAAAAACTTATGAAAATTGCCCTAAGCTATTTTCATAAGTGGTCCAATAATCAGTTTCATAAAACTCTTGTACTAATAGATAGATCTAAATACATCAATTCAAAGAGAGAGCCTTAATATCCATGCTCCGTAGACCTTACCCAAAGTTACCCCTCACCAAATCTTCCACTTAATTAATCTAACTTATTAAACACTCCATAATATACATAGGTGGACCATAACACCCCCATCTCCCAAACACTTTTACCCTTTAAAGAAGGACAATATCGGAAATGAAACATGAAATCTCAACCCCAATAACCATTTCCCACGTCGCACCCCAATCAGTGAAGAGCGTTCGTTGGCAAAACAAAGAGAAAGAGAAACAAAGCTTTTCAAACACAAAAAAAAAAGGAGAGAGAAACAAACACTGACAGAACTTATTTTCATTTTTTTCTCTCTCCTCTTTCTCCCTCTTCGATCCCAAATCTTCAAAGGTTAGGGTTCCATTTCCTAATTATCTTCATGTTTTCATTTTTTATTAGCTTGATTTTGTTCTTGTTATTGTTAATTTCGTTTTTATTAATTTAATCATTATTTTTTTTTGAATTTGGTGAATACAGGATTATTATTTAATACGATTCTGATCTTGTAGATCGGCTTGAAGCTTTCGTTTTCTGGCTACAAGGTTGGATATCTTCGCGTCGTGGATAATATTTTTGCAGTTTTTATTTTTAATGATTTTTATTTTATTTTTTGATTTTTTTTTAAAGGAATTTTAGGGAAATTTTTGAGATTATAAATATTATACATGCAGATTTACGTAGGGGTTATTACCTTATTGATTTTGTAATTAATTAATTTATATTGTTTTTTATTGGTTTTTGAAAATTTGAATTGTGGCTTGTATAGCGTGATTTCTGCTACTGATGATTGAAAATTGAATGATATTAGGACTTGTTATTGTTTTTCTGTTTTTGTGTTTCAAATTTTTGATCAAATTTTTTGTTTCATGTTAGTTAACTGGTAGATGGCATGTTTTTTTTGAATGTCTACTGCGTTTGTTGAATTTTTTTTTTTTGAATGATCTTGTTTTTAATGTTGTTTTGTTTTTAATAAGGTTCTCATGTTTCCGACGATAATAATTTATTTTATGTGATGATCTGAGAAGGTTTGTGATCTAATGGATTAACCAAATAGACGACGAGTACGGCAAATATGAGGATAGTTGTCTGTTTTTCACTATCCTGTAACATCTTGAGCTTGTTTTCAATTGTTCATTGATAATTTTAAGTTGTTTATTGCGTCTTCGTGCTTCCCAATGCCTTGTTTGATGAATATGATCATTTAACCAACACACACTAATTGTATAAGGTTGATATTTTTTGGTGAACAGAAGCTGTCTATATAAATTTATGAAAAGTTCACGTCAGTATTATTTTTCCTACCTAACTAATTTTTCCATCTTGTTTATTTGAGGTGGAGTAGTAGACTGATCACATTGCTTTCTTTATGATCATACTTCTGTGTGTTTTTATGAGTTATTTGTACATGTGAGCTTTCCTATAGGCATGCTTAAAGAGATAATCAATAGACGATTCCTCTGTTCTTTCCTTGTTTAAGAGCTGGTGTATTGACCCAAGCTTCATTTGGCTCATTTATTGATACTTTACCTTGAAATAGTGCTTGCTGATTATGCTATATAAATTAATTGGTTAATATGCATATTTGGACATTGTATATGCTCAGAATGACATTTATTATTAGCTAGGCGAGCAATTTATGTTTATATGGTTTGGTATTTAAATCTCTTTGGTGCAGGAAATTTGAAAAAAGATGGACCATGATCAAACTGGATGTGAAGCAGCCCCAGAAGGTCCTATGTTGTGCATCAACAACTGTGGATTTTTTGGAAGCGCAGCTACCATGAACATGTGTTCCAAGTGCCACAAAGACATGATGCTGAAACAGGAGCAGGCCACACTTGCAGCATCTTCCATTGGGAACATCATGAATGGGTCATCAAGCAACAGTGGAATTGAATCTGCTATCACTGCCAATGTGGAGATCTCAGTCGATCCAGTGGAGCCCAAAACCATCTCTGCAGAACCGTTAGTTGCTTCCGGCTCAGAGGAGAGTTTGGAGAAGAAGCCGAAGGATGGTCCTAAGAGGTGCAGCAACTGCAATAAGCGGGTTGGTTTGACAGGATTTAATTGTCGATGTGGTAACCTTTACTGTGCCGTACATCGCTACTCAGACAAGCATGACTGCCCATTTGATTACCGCACTGCTGGACGTGATGCAATAGCAAAAGCAAACCCTGTTGTGAAGGCTGAAAAGCTTGACAAGATCTAGATTTGGTGTCTTAAAGTTTCGTGTTTTGAGATGCTGTTATGCTCAATGTCATCATGAGATGATCCGAGTTTCCTGCATATTTTAATGGTGTTTTTATTATATTTTTATATGTGATGGGGGACTTGGGTATTATCTCTGCAGTTTGAGAGAGACTGCATTTCATTTGATAGGCCAAAATATATGCCCCAGTGTTTTGAAGTCTTTAAATCTCTGCTAGTTTAGTGGAAGTTGGTGTTGTCTGCATTATAAGGCGTATATTCTGTTCCCTATCTATCTCTGTAATAGTACATGTCAAAATGGTATGTGCAATTGACAGTTGATTTCATATTGATCCATAGACATGAGTAGATTGTACTATATTATTGTGGTTTTTATGGTTATCATTTAATTTCTCTAGGTAAAGAATGTGCTTGGGCTCACTATTTATCATATATTAAATTTAATACTAGGGTCTATCTTCAAGATAACTAAAAGAAAACTGGCAAATCAATGTAAGTTAACTAGCAATTATATCTCAAACATTATGGTAACTGCTTACACTTGTATTGAGTAATGAAGTTATTATTTTGTTGCTGATTTCGAAAGTAAAATTGCGGAATTGAAACACAGGTAAGAAAAATGGTGTAGATAAACATAGTTATATGCCCCCTTCACATGAATATGCAAAAGTATTTAAAGTGCTTTTTATGGTTAAAAGCATTCAGGTCTAGGTGGTCGTTGTGTAAGATGTGAGTTTTGTAGATCTTGAATACTGAATTCGATTATTCTTTATAGAAAAACGTAAGTAAATAAACTTTGTGGGAAAAGAGAGGTTTTCAATAGTTTATTTGTTTATTTTACTAGACAAACACTCGTGTATTTTGAAAGTTTATCAAAATAATTCACATTTTCAAAATATCTTTAAAATAGTATATAAAATATGAATTTTTGTATTAAGTCTTTTTTTTAGTATTTTCTTCAGTTAGTATTCGAACCCTGGACAACTTCAACTCATTTGATCCTTTAGCTCAACCAAGTGAGTTGTTATAACCCAAACATCTCCAAATTTCTAAGAAACACCAACTCAAAAAGATATATGAAAAAACTATAATAATAATGATGGTTTGTTAAAATTAACTTTTACATCATAAATTTTTCCGAAACATTTAACTTCTTCATGAAACATGAACATTTGACGACTTGTTATACAAGCGAAGAATCATATGAAAATGGAATTAATTCTCCCAAACAAAAGGGGGATAGTTCAAATGTGCACAAATGGTTTAAGAGGTGTACATGTAAGACCATTTGTTGTTATTATTATTATTATTATTATTATTATTATTATTATTAGATCATAAAGTTCTGTCAAATGCAATGGTATACATCTATAGCAAATGTACTCCATCTTCTCCTTTCCCCAACCCTCTCCCTCTCCATCCACGAACCATATTCACTTCCTTGCATCTGAGACGGCCATGAGCCACATAAAGAAACAAGTCGCGAAAGGTGAGGGTTCCATCTTGGTTATTTGTATTCAAACACTCTCAAACAATATTCAAAACACCGTCATTCCACATACCGACGTACCTAAAATGCAAAGCTCATTTCAATTCCTTTCATGACCAACCAATATCTACATTTCAAATCCGACATTCATCTAAATAGTGCCGGGGACAGATTCAATCAAGGACTCTGTAATTGCCACAAAAGGTTATTTCACCATTAAAACCTCATAAAAATCCAAGGCAATTGATACAAAAAAACTCAATATTCAAACACCATGATGTTGCATATGATTTGAAATTGTGAACTCATCCTGATAGCTAAAAAGCTACAACAATACAATGGAAGTTAAGATACATCACAGATAATCACTTATACCTCCAATTATGAATATATTAAAACAGTGCCCGTAATCATAATCAATGCTTTAGAATACAAGTAACAAACACTAACAGGAGACTAGAGAGTAATGTGACACGGGTCAGAGAAACCACGCAATCACACAAAGATACATCTCAAAATATGAGTCAACTGATCTTCATTTGTCAGCAGAGAATCAAATCCGGAGTTATATAAAAAAGAATCACAGAGAAAATGAGCTAGACTCAGCCTCAAGATATTTGCAAATCCTCTCCATAACATCTCTACTCTTAGCACTATTCTGAAGAAACCTATCAGCACACCTCTGCTCAACTTTCTCCGCCATAGAAGCCAAAGCAGACAACGGCTTAATCCGAATCCTCGTCTCCTGCTGACAAACAGTCCATCCATTCGGATTATCTGGATGAGGATCATACCTAGTCTTCTCTTCAACTTCAATAAACTTCTCCATACTAATATTCCGATAACAAATCTGCATCGAACGCAATTTTGCATCCACAACAGTTGATTCAACACAATGACAAATATCTTCACCGATAATTCTCCGTACCAGCCACGGACAACGAACAGTTATAGCGCGCGTTGCGTATAGCTTCCCAGAGGATGAATCAAGGCTTGTGTTCAATGTATTGCAATCTAGAATGTGTGGTAAAACGCGTTTGTTTTCGGCGTCGGTGAATTTTCGCCATGATGCCGAGGTTACTCGTTCCCATGGATGGTTATATACGTGTTCTTGTTTGTATGATTTCACCATTAAGCTGTGAAATCGATTAACCTAATGAAAATTTGATTTGATCAAGCTAATGAAAGATAATTTCTTCAATTAGTGACAGATTAAAAAGACGATTAGATCGGATTGTGCAGAATGATATAACATAATAATTAGATTAAGGAATAAGAGCGTACCGAAAGTGAGGATTAAGAGGCGGTGGAAGAAAGGGTAAAATTGGAATTGATCAGATGGCGGAGAGTGTGGAGGTGCTGGCCCTGACACGAGGAGTGAGGCTGCTTCGCGTGCTATTTTGTAATGGTTTGTTTCGTTAAGACAAGAGAAGTGAAAGTCAACATCTATACCTGGAGGTGTTCATGTGTACGGGTCAACTGTGAACCCAGTTGCACAAACGACCCAAACCGGCATTTTAACTCAAACTCAATTATGTTTGGGTTCAATCCTAATCAACTCATTCAAATTTAAGATTGTTGTTAAAATTATTCACATTCTCCACAAAAAAAAAAAAAAAATATAAGGAGTTTCAATCCGATCAGAGTTTAAAAAAAGTAAAATTAATTGCGAGTTATCTCCCGATCAATTGAGAAATTTGAAGAGTTTATTGAACAACAATCCATATCTAAAAGTAATGCGGTTGAAACTCGTAAAGACAAACATCTCATTCAATATTACTTTTATATTTTATTTTTTCTTATAAATTGTCTAGCACACTCTTTTTCACGAGTTTATATTTTTTTTATTATGTGTATAGTTTTTTTTTTTTTTTTTTTTTTATTAAAATTTTAAATAAAATATTATTTTTTTTTTTTTTTTTTTTTTTTTTTATTTTAATTAAATTTTC
>Ga0228711_1002659_pt1 | contig 27605 bp, 15 predicted proteins | sample MedpolnodulmetaG_2_FD_177996 | JGI IMG/M metagenome (GOLD analysis project Ga0228711, IMG submission 177996) | Root nodule microbial communities from Medicago polymorpha collected in Santa Monica, California, United States - brown nodules | ecosystem: Host-associated > Plants > Roots > Nodule... | reverse complement strand
TCACAGGTTTAAAAAAAAAAAAAAAAAATCAAACCTAATACTTCAAATTAGAGTTCAGATTAGCATCCACATTAGTAGGAACCAATTAACCACTCAAAAGGGACTCGGTGTGAAACACATCAATTAGGTCAGACACAGAAATTTCAGTGATGGCAGAGGAGGAAAAACTCAATTTCTACAAGAATTCTACATCTCTTACACAACAAAAAATAATATATGATTGTCAAAAAGAAGAAAAATTGGTCTGACAGTGCTCAATAGATGAAGTATATTTATGTGCAACTATCCTAGAAATCCATGATCCATGTGGTGCAATGGCATCTATTTTTAACAATTAATAGCATTCTTTTAACTTTTTCAATATGGATGACCAATAGGTCGCCAGTTGCATCAAATTAACTAGGAAAACCATAAGGTCTTGAGTTGCATCAAATTAACTTGATGTAAAGCGTCTAAGGGTGCGTTTGTTTCAGCTTTAAAAAAAATAGATTTTGAGTTAAAAGAATCTAGAGATTTCTTTTGAGATTTTTAAAAAAATCTAAAGCTATTTCTGTTTGTTTACAATCATAAAAATCATTTTTTTAAAGATTTGAAGCTCTTACACTTAAGTTCCTTATGTTTAGAAAGAAAAAAAAAAGATTTTGGAAAAGCTACTTGAAATAACTTTTCATTTGGAGGCTAAAAATGATTTTTTTAACAAAATGGATTTACAAAATATCTAAAGCTATTTCTGTTTGCTTACAATCATAAAAATCATTTTTTTTAAGATTTGAAGCTCTTGCACTTAAGTTCCTTATGTTTAGAAAAAAAAATAGATTTTGGAAAAGCTACTTGAAATAGCTTTTCATTTGGAGGCTAACAATTTAATTAAGAAAACAAAACTTGAAAACCTATATTAACAAAAGAGGGGAAAACCTGGGAATGTTGAATTAAACAATCTAACTATATAAAAGCAAAGCAATCAGAGAACTTTGAAGGCATGTATGAAACAAGAGATCTACATCAGTTTCAGACAAAAATTCGCTTCATCATTTTGCTTTGCTAATTGAAAACTTTTAAGGCACCTAATAGTGTGCGTTAATGCAACTTGATCGCTAAACTTAGTCCTTAAGAAATGAATAATAGTATATATTAATAAATTAAGTGACCAAGTTGTGCTAACTTACATAAGTTATGAGCAAATTGATCGGTTTTACTTCACTTGACACTTTATAAATACAAATAAAGCATGATAAAACTAGAGCAAATCTTTTGTTGCACCATGCTCGTATAATCTGACAGATTAATGCATATCAGACTAAGAAATTTGGTGCCTACATTCAATTTTAAAACAACTTGATCCTTTACTTTATCTTACATATCAGAACCCAAACCCTTGCATAATACATCAAATTCAAATCAACTTGATAAATGTTATGTGAAAATAACTATATTCTAACCAATAATAACATGAATTAAAATAACAAGTATACATATTTGAACAAGACAATGTCACAAACCAATGGAACTATAAAAACAAAACGAGCTGAAAATAAGAGTTCTTTTAGTATTGTTTTGTTCTCCTTCAAAAAAAATCGAAAAAATAAAGTCAGGGATTCTCACGTTTTCTAACGCGGCGGAGACAATTTCCGGCGCGGTGGTTGTTGGTGAAAGTGCTGAAATTGTTGCGGATATTATGAGGAAAAGGATTATCAATTTCGTTTCTCAAAATGAGGTTCATAGTGGCAAGAATTTAAGAGGGAAGGTGATGATTAGGGTTTTTCAAATCTCACCAATCTGGAAAATAAATGGGTGGTTTTTTAAGAATGAGAGAAAGAGAATTTTAATGGTGTTAATTTCAAGACCAATAGACATCGATGTGCGGCAGTGGCTCAGTGTGGAGATGACTCAAGGTGGTTCAAGGAGGAGGAGGGAGCGGCGGTTAATTTAAGGAGGAGATTTTCATTTCAGTAGAGGAAAATTGACTGGTTATTACCCAAGGTGAGGTTATATATTCTATAGTAATTCTTTTAAGGGTTAACAATGTTTTACCCTTGTAATAGTGTTTTACCCTGTAATATTACAGGGGGTAAAACACGATTAACCCTTCTTTTAATAATTTATTAAGATATTTGTTGGTACCAATATTATAGGGTCAATTTGGGGTATTCATATTAATTAATTTAATATCATTATCCTCATTGAATCCTAGATCTCGTAAATTTCTAGACATATTTTTTTTTTTAATATATCATTCATTAATTAATACTATTAGTTTGTGGCAGGGTTATCTCAACAATTTGGAGAATCTGTTGTAATCTTGAGAATTTTAATTTAAAAAGTATTGAAATAAAATTCAAAAGCATTTATAGTGAGTGACATACATCTAAGTTGTAGATAATCCTTCAAAAAAAATCTAAGTTGTAGATAAATATACGAACAACACTTATAATGACTGGCATCTAAGTTATAGATAAATATACGAGTAATGTTTCAAACATAATTTTTATCATACAGATCAATAGACATCTACCTATAAACAATGCCATAATTGACAGGCAAATTGTGTGTTTCAAGCTTTTCCCTACAAAAAAATCACATTTAATGACAGATTTTGTCTAAACTTTCTCTTAACACCCACGATTCTGTCTACACTTTCTATTTCTTTAAAAAAAATGATAGCTATAAAGCCCCTAGTAGGAGAAGACCGAGTTTTTCGGAAAAAGACCTACTATGAGACCTAGTTACAAATAACACTTTCATGTTATTTTTAAAATTTTCCGACCAGTAATATATTAATTTAAGTTAATGTCCAAACACTACCATGTACATGTAGATACCATTACGACAATATCAAATGATAGAATCAAACCATCTAATATCCACTAAGTGATAGTTGGAAAATGAAGGAGATATTTGCTATCAGTATTATGTTCGGCGGTTACATGACACTGAAAACAATGATATATTTATGGGTGATGAACGATATCGACTTTTCTCAGTAAATCAATTTATATTGTTTTTTTCAATATCATCACCAACTAGCAGAAATCCTAAGCACAATTACCTTTAAATATGTTGAAGGACAAGTTTGGTATGAGGTCTTTGAGACACAATACCTGACAAGGGCAAACCAATGACTGGTTCTTTAGACAAACTACGAGGTTGGTGCAAAGACAAAGTAAAATTTGACAAAAACGCCGCAGCTGCAATTGCAAATCATGAAGATTAAAGAGGAATTTCAAAAATGAATGGCATGTTGAATGATGAACAAGTAACGCCTTACTCATTGAATGAACTACCTGACATAATGTTAGGTTCATTTTTATCATCATGAATGTAACATTAGGATCGTAATGTTGTATTTATGATGAAAAAAGTCAACCAAATTTTGTCTTAGGTAACTAATTCAATGAGTAAGGTGTTACCGGTCCACAATTCAGCATGTCATTCATTGTTGAAATTACTCTTTCTTCTTCATATTTTATAATTGTATGGATTGTTTTTGTCAAATTTCACTTTGTCTTTCAAGCAACCTCGTAGATTGTTTGAAGAACCAATTATTGGATTTCCCTAGTCAAATAATGTGTCTCAAAAACCTCACATCAAACTTGTTCCGCAACATATTTAAAACTAACGATGCTTATGGTTTCTCTTAGTTGATGATGATAATGGAACAAATATAAATTGATTTACCAAAAAAAAATGTATCATTCATTGCCCATAAAAGTATCAGTGTCATCATCATTGCCACTTAACTTCCTAGCGCAACAGGAGTAGCAAATGTATTCTCCAACTTTCCTCCATCTTCATCTCTTACAGTAGCTTAAACAACTTCCTACCATTCACATTTTTCACATAAGTCAATATTAACAATGGTAAACATATATATAAATGAGTCAAGCCTTTATAAGTTTCATAACGAGGAGATGAATGAACAAATACTTTTATTTGTTGGAAATGTGGAATGCCCTTTCAATAAGCACAGACAAAGACAATGCACCAATACTACACATTGAGACATGTAAAGTAAGACAACTTGCAATTAAATAACAATGAAAAAAGTTAATGGAAATTAAAAAAGATTAAAAAGACATTTTGGAGAAAAAATTTCAATTTCATCCTTCCTAATTTTGGGTATTTCGCATGATAGTTTAGTGCGGACAAACTATAAGATTAAGGTATCAGACTATCAGTGGCTCAAATGGAAATTAACAAAAATAAATTACAAGGATGAACTTGCAAAACTCTGCCAACTTTGAATTAGCACAAAATTTTCGTTCAAAAATTAAGAATCATGTCATAAATCACCTCAGCAGTGGTTATATGGATGTCAATTGGTATATGTTGATATGGATAGTAGATATATGGACCTGTTTCATTGGATAAATATGATATATGTGTCCGTCCATATGTGTGGGTATCCGTTAAACGGATAATTTGCAAATTTTGATATACCCGTGGATCATCTTGGATAATATATTTTAAAAAATAGTTTTTTTTAATTACCTAGAACTTGTTTACCATCTTTTGAAGACACAAAAAATATTAACACAAAAATATCCATACATTTAACCTAAAAAAAATGCATTACATTCATTTCCTTCCCTCTTTTACCACATAATAGTTCTAAATTCATCGAATAAAAAATAATCATGATAGCTCCAATGCAAATCAAAATAAATACAAATAGTTTTTCATCAACCGTTACAAAGGTTTTATTTAGGCAAACCTCTTTATCTATACAAAAGAAGCATACATCAAAGCAAATTCACAAAAGCTCTCTCTCATTTTCATTCTTTAAGTTTCAGTGTTCTAAAAATTGCTCTTTTGTGTTGAGCCATTTTTAGTTAATCACAATTATTTTAATTTGGTCAAAGTAAGAATTTTATTTTCTTATTGGGTTGTAAAAGCTTGTTGATAAATAAGTGTGTAAAAACAAAGGTAGATTTACTCGGTTGCAGGAAATATCAGGAAGATCTAGCAAGGGGTAAAAGTTACTCTGATGTAAAAAAGGATTAAGAAGACAAAAGAGGAGTTGTTGTTAAGTTTATAAAAACACAATTACCTAGTGGATAATCTCACACTTGTGTGGGGAGTGGAAGTAGCCGGTGTTTGGCGAACCATGATAACTCTCTTGTGTCATTTCTCTCTCTTTATCTTCTTTAAAGTTATTATTCAAAATCATACACTTCACAAATATTATTGTTATTATTTACTTACTAACAAACTAATCGTGATTTGTAAATTAAAAGGAAATTTTTATCAGGCAAATTTTAAATAGGTCACAATTCAAACCTCCCTTTCATGTGGAAATATTTTACTTCAATTGGTATCAGAGCACTGCCTCTAAAAAGCCTACGCATCCAATGGTGCAGGAGGAAAAAGATCCAGAAGATAAAGTTTCAACACAACCTAAACACCCAACGATGTAGAAGGAAGAAAATTCAAAGCCTAAACACCCAACAGTGTAGAAGAAGTTTCAGCAAAACCTAAACACCCATTGGTGTAGAAGGAAGAAAATTCAAAGCCCAAACACCCTACGGTGTAGAAGATCCAGAAAAGGAAAATATGTCCAAAATAAAATTCATGTCTGAAGGAGGTTCCTCAAACAGACCACCTCTCTTTGAAGGAACAGACTACTATTACTGGAAAGGAAAAATGGAACTATTTTTACAACCACAAGATAATGACATGTGGACCATAGTTGAAAATGGAAACTATATTCCATATGATGAAGATCTAAATGTAAAGAAAAAGGAAGACCGGTCAGAAGAAGAAGGTAAGCGCATGTTATTAAATTTTAAAGCTAAATTATTTCTAATCATGGCTTTGAGCAGGGAAGAATACGATAGAGTACAAGAATGCAAAAATGCCAAAGAAATTTGGGATACATTAAAAATACATCACGAAAAAAGAAACAAGAATCGACATTGGTGTTCGCAAATTTGTGTTGTTCGAAATAAAAGAAACCGAAACCATAGATGAAATGTATGGAGGGTTTACTATCATTATGAACAAATTGCGTTCTCTTGAAAAAGATTTTACAGTTCATGAAAGAGTAGGAAAAATTCTAAGATGTCTTCCAAAATCTGGGAGTGATATTGTAACAGCTATAACATAAGCAAAATATCTGAAAAAACTCAGATTAGAGGATCTTATCGGATCCCTAAAAGCTCACAAAGTTCTCTTACAAGAGGACAAATCCTCAAAGAAAAACAAGATGATTGCATTCAAAACAAATCAAGAATCGCAAAACCAAGAACAGGAAATGAATCTTGACAATCAACAACTAGAACTTGATGAAGAAGACAATCAAGATCAAATTATTCTTCTCACCAGAAAACTTCAAAGAATGATGCAAAGAATAGATCAAAACAAAAAAACTTCCCAGCAAGAAAAGAAAACGCAAAGGCAGAAATTGACAAAAGTCAAATCACTTGTTACGGCTGCTTCAAACTTGGACATTACAAAAATGAACGTCCGCTGAACAAAAGAAAACCAAACAACTTCTAGTCACATCAAAAATCCTTCTTAACTACGAGGGATGAATTGGAAGAGCCAACAAATGAAGATGAACAAGCAGACTTATGCCTAATGGCAAGATCAGACAATGAAGAGGTAAATCCTGATCCATGCTCATCTTGTGAAAAAACTGAATATTTATTCGATAACCTTTTTTATAACTCTCAAATTTTGGAACAAACATGTGAGAGATTAAGAAATGAAAATCTTGAACTAAAAGGGGAAAAAGAAAATTTGGAAAAAATAAATAAAAATCTTGTTGAAAATATTCAAAACTCTCAATCAAAAGAAGTCTTTGAAAGTAAAGATGATTCTCAAAAAGAAAACATTATTCTTAAAAAAAATGTTTTACAATTAAAAAATGACATCTCAAACTTCGTTAAATCAACTGAAACATTTCAAAAAATTATGGGATCACAAGTAAGTATTTTTGATAAAGCATGCATAGGTTTTAAAACAAATCAAAATCAAAAACTTTATGAGAACTTCTTTATTCCTGAAAAAGGTACAAAAACTTGTGAAAGATACAAATGTACATATTGTGAAAAAAATGGACATCCATAACCTTTTTGTTTTTTAAAAAAAAAGGAAAAGACAAGCTTTACAAAAAACGAAATTTTCTCACAAAATAAAATGTATTAATTTTCATAAAAAGGAAACTCCTAAAAATAACACTAACCATCAAGGACCCAAAAAAATATGGGTACCCAAAGTATTACTAACTTCTACTGCAGGAATGTCTCACAACAGTAAAGAAAAAACCCTGATACTTGGACAGTGGATGCTCAAGACATATGACTGGAGATAAACAAAGCTTTCTCTCCTTCACCAAAAAGGACGGAGGATTAGTAACCTTTGGCAATATGAAAAATCTCAGTTTAAAGGTATATGTGTTATTGGTAAGATAAATTCTGCAAAAATTGAAAATGTTCAGTATGTAGAAGGATTAAAACACAATTTAATTAACATTAGTCAATTGTGTGACAGTGGTCTTGAAGTAATATTCAAACCTCACACATGCAAAGTAAGACAAATATCTTCAGGAAAAATCTTGTTTACAGGATCAAGAAATAAAAATGTTTACACTCTATACCCAGATGAACTCCCTGTCGAATCATGTTCTATATCTCTTGAAAAAGATAAATTGATTTGACATAAAAGGGCTGACCATATAAGCATGGAAACAATTTCTAAAATATCAAAACTTGATCTAGTAAGAGGACTTCCTAAGATAAGCTTTGAGAAGGATAAGATATGTAAAACATGTGTCAGAGGAAAACAAGTCAAAAACAGTTTTCCTCCAAAAGGTTTTGTTACTTAGAGAGTAAGCTAAAATATATTTACAACATAAATATAATTAGAGTCTTGCTAACCAGTGCCCTAAGGGCAATGATTAAGGAATTCATAAGTAGAAATTTTGTCTTGGAAAAGTAAGCTGTTACAATTGACCAAGTAATAATTACACTACTTTTTATTAAAAACTTACTTATTTTGATTGCTTAACCATTGCCCTTAAGGCACTGGTTAGCATTCTCCATATAATTATTCACTATTTAAGATTTCCCACCATTTTTGAAATTGTGACCGAGAGGAAACCAATTAAGGACAACAAGCCAGCATCGGACAGTGGAAGCAAATCCCGAGGAAGCACCAAAGTTAGTGTTTTCCTTTTTCTGGTGATATATACTTGTTTCTTTGGTTCTTTTGGCTGGTTCAGCATAGGTAAAATCTTACCTTTATTTGCAGAGATCCAATGACGGGCAAGTCAAAAGCAACCCAAAGTTTCCCATGGACGATGGTTATGAGAAGACGAACACAGTGAAACACCTTGCGGGAGCTGCGGCGGTAACAACAGCGCTGACGAGTTTTGGATTGGCTGTGATATATGTTAGAGGTGGTACCATGGGAAATGTGTGAAGGTCACTCCTGCAAAGGCTGAGAGCATAAAGCAATACAAGTGCCCACAATGCAGCATCAGGCGGAACATACCCTAGTTTCAAAGGCAATTTGTACATATATGTCAGAAGTGAATGATGTTTCATGGCTAAAAAAGATACCTGACGATTGTTATTACAATACTTAGAGAAATTCATTCAAGTTATATACTCTTTTAAGTTTGACTTTAGTAGGACAAAACTAAACAATTTTTCTCAAGTTTTATTGATGTTTTCTGTCTCCCCATTGCAAGAACGGTCCATTTTCCCTAACCAACATGTAAGAGGTATAACCAAATTATGGAATTTGAACATACCCATAAACTCTAGTCAAAACAATGATGTCGATTTCTTAATTGGAGAAACTATTGTTATAGTACTTTGTTTGCAGAGAAATCAAAGAGCCACGATTAGCCTTATCCCACTAGTTGGGATAAGCTAGATGCATCGAGCGAAACCATAATGTTTCGTCATAATAAACTACGATTTTAAATAGCTCGATCTGATTTACTCTCGTTCTACGAAACTTGTCTTACATTGATATATATGTCCAAACCTTCACAATTGAGGTTAAAAAAAATTTCCTTCCAAAATGTGTTGCTCCAACTCTTTCCCGTCATCATTCATAATCATATTTCATCGACTAAATAATGACATTGACAAAATAATAGGCATTCTCGTGAAGTAAAAGACTTGGACAATTCATCTATAAATCAAACCCTATAACCTCAAGTAAATGTTTATAAAAAGGCCGACATTTGATAAAAGAAAAAAGAAAATTGCTTTTCCCATTAAATAAGTTGTTAAAAAACACATGGAAAATACGGTTTTACCCCCAAATGTAGTTAGGAAAAGTGAGCAAGAGGTTTAATTTTTTCACGATTTTTTCCAGGCATGTTTAGGACATAAAAAAAACATCTATTACAACAAATTAGAATTTTACGAAAAGGGATGAATTAAATATAATTTTTTAACGAGGCAAAAACTCTAGAAACCAAAACATCGACCTAGAAATCGAATTTTGAGCTTTTTTTTGCAGACACCTCTATAAAATTACATATTTAGAGGATATGCCAAGTTCCGTAGCATTCTGGCTAAGCCTCTATTTATTTTTGATTTTTTGACCGAAATGCGTAAAATCGCAAAAAAATTTCCAAGTGTGCGTCCAACCACGGGTCAAATTTTGTTCCCCAAATATTCAAGCCAAATTTTGAACTCTCATACAACCATCCAATCTAATGAGGGCATGGAGGGACCAAATTTGCTTTCAGATTGTTTGAAAAAAATTAATAGAAAATAGAATAAGTATGGGTGAAAAAGTTAAATAATAAAAAGGACAAAATTGAAATTATAAGTGATTTGGTTCAAAGAAAAAACGCAACAAACTAATAAAAAAAAGAAGCCCAATAGTGGTATAAAAAGAACATATAAATCAAACAAGTCTTTCAAAAAGAAACAAAGCAAATTCTATCGATTGCTACACACCCTTTTCACTCGTTTTTTCTTCCTTTTGATTCCATCCGTTCTACTCTACTCCCGATTACACCTTCTTTACCGACCTCAACTCACTTGAACTTGATGATGATGAGGATTTTGATTTTGTTGGTGACCTAAACTCTAACGCTGATGATTTGTTCATGTTGTACAGATATACTGATATCCTACTAAAACTATAGAAAGCTGAGGAAGCCGATTCAGATGGATACAAATTAATTATGGAGTGTAATCTTTTGTCAGCTGAAATTGTTATCGTGCACAATTTTATTCGCAACAAATATTGCTTGAAATTTCCAGAACTTGAGTCGATAGTACATCATCCTGTTGATTATGCTCGTGTTGTCCGGTTATGGAATGCTTGGTCAGGCTGGCAGTGGCAGGCTTCGTGTTTCAGTAGGTCAATGCAAACTTGCTGCAAAAGTGGCTAAGAACTAAGGGTCATCATGTTTGTAAAGATAAGTGTCATTTTATCTTTTCAAAATACTAGCATTAATTGTTATGAATATTTTGGTGGATGTCCATTTCCCAAGTCTTAACATATTTCTTATGAGTTACTTATAACCTCCATGGGTAAAGACTTTAACCAAAGTTATTGCTTATTGTGACAGTGATGAAGGCAACTTCAATGGCTTAATGTTATATATGTGGTGATAAGAAAAAGAACGGATAGGAGCTCCTTGATGTTGAGGGCATAAGGTCTCCCTCCAAAAATCAATCTTAAGCCACATGATACCCCTTATCTCCTATTCATATCTCTTTATAGCCTATCTATATAAAATTTTGTTATAACTCTAACCAACACTCACTAACTCTAAACATAATATCTCTGATTTAGCTTTTGTATATTTTCTGTTAATAATTCATATTTGATTTGTACTATTTTCCTAAGATTGTAGTTTTCATTGATTTCTAGAACTTAAAAAAAGTTAAAGGCGAGGAGGTTGTAGTTTGAAACTTTTTATAAGAGAACTTTCGGTCTATACCCATTGATTCGGACTGTGGCAAATATTTACAACTGTGGCAAAGTGGAGATTTGTGCCTCCCTCAGTTTTCAACTGTCCAGAAGTGGAGATCTATGCACAACAACAGTGGCAAATATTTACTTGATATATTAAGTATATGCTTGGAAATTCTTTTATGAATCCATCTGCTTTCCACATCAACTCGTCAATAGGAACATCATCAGTAGAAGCAATGCAGATGATAAATACATGTTTGTTCCCATTCCAAGCCCTCTTCTTGTTTTCTTTCCAATGGCAAACGGATCCCCTAGCAATTTGTTTGGTCAAGACAAGGATGCTTGGTCCCCATTGATGAGTTTATTGAGAAGGCAGATGGATTTTGACAAAAGTTTTGATTATCGAATTGCTCCATCCTCTTAATAGATTCCCTATCAAAACCAAAAATCAACGTTATAATTAGCTCATCTTTGCTACCACTAACGATTTGAAGATTCATTTCATTCATTCAAACTGGGATATGAAATCAACTCATAGCTTTTTGACTTAACTCTTGATTTCTAGAGGAAGGTGTCCTATTATCCGCAATTCAGTCGGAAGTTAAGTAAGTCTGACCAAAATTTGTTTTAGTCAAGATTCAAACTCAGTTCATCCTGAATGATTTGTCACTAACTAAAACTCATTAACCACTTGAGTTCAACCACTTAATTGATACTAAGTGAACTCTACAAATGAATTTTTAATACATGAATTAGATCCACAAGAAAAACTAATGGAAGACAAACCCCTAATGGTTACTGATCTTACTAAACATTGTTAACGTTATTAGTAAAGAAAAGAAAGACAATTTTCCCCCATCTTCATTTCTTACAGTATCTTACACAATCAACTCCTTTTATTCACATTTTTCACCTAAAATCAACATTAACAACGGTAACCAAATAAATGACTCAAGCCACTCTAAGTTTCATAATGAGAAGATGAATAGTAAACATATGCCTTTATTTATTCGAAAGGTGGAATGCCTTCTCTCTTAAGCACCGACACAGACACGACACTACGGCAAGACCTGTAAAGTAAGACAAACTTGCAATTAAATAACAATGGAAAAAAATTAAAGGAAAGTTAAAAAAGATTAAGAGGACATTTTGGAGAATTAAGGTATCAGTGGCTCAAATAGAAATTTACATAAATATATCACAAGGATGAAATTGCAGCATTCTACTATGTTTGAATTTGCAAATTAAACAATATTTGCATTCAATAATTAAAAATCATATCATAAACTACCTTTCAATTAAGCACTTATCCCTTTCATCACATTTTGTTTCATTTTGCAAGAAACAAGAATGCTTAATGAAAAGACCACAACATTCTTTTAATTAGGGCATGACTCTTAATTATGCAAATATTGTGAAGTAACGATTAGCTAGAAGGTCCCTTAACTTCATTCGCTTCAGTTTATTTATGTTGATTTCCATAGTTTGTTTGCAGTAACTAACACGCAAAATAGCGAAATTAAAGGAGGGGCATAAATTTTGTTTCTCCAAAATGTGACCTTCATCTTCTGCAATTTGCCATTAAATTGTATTGGTTGTTACTGAAATGCAGGTCTGTTTTACTTTACCTATAGTGCATTATCAGTGTCATCTATGGTGTCCGTGTTATTTGTCAGTGCTTCATTCATAGAGGGGGCATTCCACCATCCCAGCAAATCAAGGTATATGAATATGTGCGTGCATAAATTATTAGCATTTGGTTTTTTTCTTTTCGTCTTTTCAAATTGTTATCCGTGTTAGGGTTTATCATGAATGACACATTAGAGCCAATATATACAAGTACAGGTAAAAGATTAGCTACACAAAACATAAATGATAAGTTAATCCAAAATAAAAAAGAATCAAAATCCTTATTTGATAGATAATAGTATCTTCTCTTAACTTAGATGAGAAAAAGAAAACCCAATAAATGGATAAGCTTTTTGAGCCTTTCTTCATCATTATTAAAGATTTTGTACTGATAAAAACATTGAAACAATTCTTGAAGATTGTCCAAACGTTTCAGATTGTATAATTCTGCTTAATTGTCTCAATGTTGAGTCCCTTCAGTTTCACCACCAACTCAACTCGTCCCTTTAGAGTGTTCCTCTCCATCAACATGTAACACATTTATTCATTAACTATGGATCAGTGATACAGACACAAACGCAAGATACAATATACTGATAATAATTTAAGAATATGAAAATAGTAGCTTGTAACTATATGTGTCGGTATAAGACACCAAACATGTTTTTGATCTGAAGTGTCGGTGCTACATATTATTCATTACTCTTCAATAGATAGTTTCCACTTCTTGATTTTTTTAAAACCATTTAAATGGCTTACCGTGCAACTTCAGCACATTTCTTGTCTTCCTCTGCAAACTCTGAAAGCTCCCTATAGCTACTATTTTCATTGAAGAGGTTTGAGGTAAAAGCCTGAAGACCATGAAGTGATACTTGTGTTGCTTCCTATTGTGCTTCTCTCTGTTATTTAGCATAGTCTTTTTTATTGGTGAATGCAGTTTGTAATAAGAAAGCATGAACACAATTAGATGAACAATGTAACAAATAGGACGACTAAGTACACGGGGCTATTTCCAATCTGTGATAAGAAAGTATTGGAAATAGCCTATCTGCCTATGGGGATAAGGCTGTAGACATGTACCTTTTCCAAACGACACTTAGTGGGAGCCTCGTGTACTTAGTCATCCTATTTGTTACATTGTTGATCTAATTGTGTTCATGCTTTCTTATCACAGACTGCATTCACCAATAAAAAAGACTATGCTAAAGAACATAGAGAAGCACAACAGGAAGCAACACAAGTATCACTTCATGGTCTTCAAGCTTTTACCTCAAACCTCTTCAATGAAAATAGTAGCTATAGGGAGCTTTCAGAGTTTGCAGAGGAAGACAAGAAATGTGCTGAAGTTGCACGGTAAGCCATTTAAATGGCTTAAAAAAGATTCAAGAAGTGGAAAATATATATTGAAGAGTAATAAATAATATGTAGCACCGTCACTTCTAACTAAAAGTATGTCTAGTGTCTTACACCGACACATATAGTTATAAATTACTATTTTCATTTTCTTAAATTATTATCAGTATATTGTATCTTGCGTTTGTGTCTATGTCACTGATTCATAGTTAATGAATAGATGTGTGCTGATGGAGAGGAACGCTCTAAAGGGAGGCGTTGAGTTGGTGGTGAAACTGAAGGGACTCGACATTGAGACAATTAAACAGAATTATACAAGTCGAGAGGCTTGGACAATCTTCAAGAAGTTTTCAATGTTTTTATGAGTACAAGATCTTTAATAATGATATTGAAGAAAGACTCAAAAACCTTATCCGTTTTATTGGATTTTCCTTTTTCTCATCAAATTAAGAGAAAATACTATTATCCATCAAATAAAGGGTTTTGATTCTCTTTTATTTTGAGTTAACTTATCATTTATGTTTTGTGCAGATACTCTTCTACCTATTTTCCTTCTATGTATGCAAACTTGTATATATTGGCTCTAATATGGCTCATTCCATGATAAACCTAGGTGCGAATAACTATGTTAAAAAAGTTAAGAAAAATAAATAAATAACCAAATGATGATTATTTATGCAACCCTAGATTCATATACCTTGATTTGCTGGGAAGGTGAAATGCCCCCCACTGTGAATGAGACACTGATAATACACCTCAACACGGGTAAAGTAAAGCAGACCTGCATTTTAGTAACAACGAAAAAAGTTATTGACAAAATTAAAAAAAAGATTAAGGACACATTTTGGAGAAACAATATTTACGTTTCTCCTTTAATTTTGGCAACTTTGCATGTTAGTTTACTGCAGATAAATTATAAGATTCCGTGGCTCAACCAGAATAAATCACAAGGATGAAAAAAACTATAGCGTATTCATTTTTTTGGAAATGAAGAGAATCTCAACTCATTTGTTAATGAGACTGAATCTTGTGACAAAACACAACCGTAAGTATAACATATAATATACTAAAAATTAACAATTAGGAATGAAAATAATCAATTGTGTTTGATACACACGAAATAATTAAAAAAGTAGATTAAATTAAATTAATAAGTATTATTAAAAAAATTAAAAACCAATAGTTAATATATGAATATTATATGGTATATTATGCAAATAAATAAATAAGTATTGTCTCATAAGTTCTAGCTCAACTGGCGTAAATGCCGAAATTGTTAGGTCGGACGTCATGACCGAGCTTCGAACTCCGGTACCTTCACTTTGTGTGTGTGAGTTTATGATGGTTTTGCCCTTTTAGCTACCCAAAAAAATAAAAAATATGTATTAATATTAATGTATGTGGTTTGGCTCGATTCGATTTTGAAAAATAAATCCAAAATTCTATATGATTCGAGTGATTGTTATAAAAGCACATCCAACAAATTTCAGCTTTGTGTGGTTTTCAGTTTTTTGGATCGGTCAAGATGTGAACATTTCTAATTTATATTAATAAAATATAAATGAAATAAAATAAATGAATAATGTGTGTACCTAGGATTCCCTTTAGGAACACATTTGAGGGTGCTCCACTCTGGATGCCTTAAGAGATGTGTAGAATTGTTGTACCACTCAAATTGCAATTTAAGGTTGACCCATCATCTTTTGAATGTTCCATTGTGTATAAAACAACTATCATCTTTTTTCTGCGTCAAACTCATCATCTCCTCTGAACAACTTACTTGTTCGCTCTCTTCTACAAAAATAAAAAACATAATTCACATGACAAAAACAATCAAACACATAAATAAAAGTATAAGAAAGAAAATTTGATACTCAACTTGGGTTAATGCTTCTTCAGAATTTGTGCCCCTTATTTTTATGGTGTTACTAATACATCCTCATAGGTACTCCACATCAACTCAAAGGATGTGCAATGTCCTACTTGAAGATCCAACTCTACTTGTCGAAATTTTTTAAAGGTATAATAGATTAGAAATGAAAAAATGAAGATGGACGAGTTCTCAAGAAGAGGCGTGAAATTGTCCTAATTTTTACCATTATTATATCTTTCATTTTATGAATTAGCATATTATTTTCCACGCAATCATATCCTATCACATATTGCCACATCATCACAAATTTGTTACATCAATTTTAAAATGAAAAATAAAAAAATCCATTAAGGACTAAAAATCACAAGTACTTTTTTAGTTTTTTTTAACTAATAAAGTATATTTAAAGTTTAAATCTTTGTTTAAATATATTGAATAAAACTTCTTTAGCTTTTTTGTTAGAAAAAAAGAATATGATGGCATGGGTGGTAAAATAAATTATAGCACTCTCCCATCCTTTTATATTTTCATGGTCTGGATTTCACATGATTCTTAGATCATAATGCAAGTTTCTCATGACAAATTTTGTCTAACTCTTTTTATGAATGTTCATAAAGTTCAGTAAAACTCCACTAATTTCATATTTATAAATAGACAAATCGATAAAAAAAAAAATCACATGATAAAAGAGGGGCAAAAGGGAAAGAGAACAAAAAGAAAAGAAAAGAGGAGCACACATGGTTTAGTGCAACGTGTCATTCTTCCATTCACTTTTTTTAATATAAGAACAGGAATTACCATAGCAGTAAATACGAACCATAAAGTAATATACAAAGTGGCTATCATATGATAAGAATTGAAGTGGCAATTGAAGTTTGTGTATACAGCTACTATCTCACTATACCAAGTTATATATATAGAGAAAGGACCTTACACTATGTGTGGGACCATACTAGGTTTCTATGTATAACATAAATTTAATATGCACTTTTAATAAAGAAGTAGTATCACCACACTCCAAGAGCTTCCACTTCAAACTCATCACACAAATTAATTAATGTGACCATCACAGTGAGTGCTATGTCAGATATTCTCAAAATTCACAACACTTTTTCAATCAGCATTTTGGCTTGTAGTGTAGTTATTTTCCTTCTATTGTTTCCTGTGTGTATTTAAATACTAAGCATGCAATCACCAAACTAAGCCTAATATTTCAGACACTATAGAACAAAAAAAAACACCAAGAAATGGGTTCTCTCAGATTCCTAACCTTCCTTGTTAACCTGTTTCTTTTGCAGCTCATAACTAATTGTCATGCAACAAAACTTAGAGTTGACTATTACAGAAACACATGTCCAAATGTTGAATCAATAGTAAAAAATGCAGTTGAGGTGAAACTTCAGCAAACATTTGTTACAGCGCCTGCTACACTAAGGCTCTTCTTCCATGATTGTTTTGTTCAGGTCAGTGTTCTATGTTTTTGGCATGTATTTGTGCCGTGTCAAGTGTTTGTGTCGGAGTCTGTGTTTTACATTAGTTTCTATTAAACTTTATAATGATGTGTTTGTATACATGTGTACAGGGATGTGATGCTTCAGTGATGTTAGCTACAAGAAACAGCACTTCAGAGAAAGATAATCCTATTAATCTTTCACTTGCTGGTGATGGATTTGACACAGTGATCAAAGCAAAGGCTGCAGTTGATAGTGTACCTGGCTGCCAAAACAAGGTTTCATGTGCTGACATTTTGGCATTGGCAACTAGGGATGTCATAGCATTGGTAAATAATCAATAATCGTAATATAAAATTTTGATTTTTTTTCTTAACAATCCTAATATAAGTTAATAATTGCAATTTAGTAAAGTTTGGTTCGAAAAGGTATAGTTCAGTTTTCGCAAAGATAGTTCTAGTGCGTTCGATTGGAAACACAGAACTGGTGTGCCGCACCTTTATACCAGTTCGGTTTGATTCACGACAAACCATCGAAAATTCTGTTCTGTTTTACTAAACTGTTATAACGGTTTGGTCCAGTTTTCCTTCCTGAACCGATTAAAACCTTGATTGGGCGGCTGCTCCCATTTATAAGCAAATTTATAGAATATCATTCTTATTTTGGCTAATATTGTATAACATTATTAAATAACTTTGGCCATGTAGATAATTGTAACACTGTTGTTCCTTGTAAAATTTAGCTGAATACAAAAAATAATCGCTTTTCCAGACAGGAGGGCCATCTTATGCAGTAGAGTTGGGAAGGCTAGATGGGAGAATCTCTACAAAAGCAAGTGTCACAAACCATTTACCTCATCCAGAATTTAAACTAGCAAAGCTAACCAAAATGTTTGCTTCACATGGCCTCACTCTTACTGATCTAATTGCTCTATCAGGTACTTTATTCATAATTATGAGCACAAAACTTGTTCGCTCGAGAGTATGAGACTCGTTATTTAGGGCTCGTTTATTACAGATTATAAAAAATGTGATTTTAATATTCAATAATTTAAACTGAAATGAATGGCTGCAGGAGCGCATACTATTGGATTCTCTCACTGCAACCAATTTTCGAAACGAATTTACAACTTCAAAAGTGGGAAGGTAATTGATCCATCACTTAATAGTGGATATGCGAAACAGCTCCAAAATGTGTGTCCAAAAGATGTTGACCCTAGACTTGCCATTGACATGGATCCGATTACACCTAGGACATTTGATAACCAGTACTACAAGAATCTTCAGCAAGGAATTGGGCTACTCTCTTCTGATCAATCTTTGTTTACTCATAAAAGTTCAAGAAACCTAGTGAACTTGTTTGCATCCAACAACAAAGCCTTTGAAAGTTCATTTGTCATTGCTATAACAAAGCTTGGTCGAATCGGTGTCAAAACAGGAAGACAGGGTGAAATCAGACGTGATTGCTCGATGATTAACTGAGCCGTTCACCTTGTTTTGAGATCATTATTTTCAAATATTTCTTTGTTTCTTCTAGTTTTTTCTTTCTGCTGTTATGAATGTGTTGAGAAAAGGTACCAATATCAATATATTGAGATTAGAGCAACAGTTCAATACCAATGTATTGAACTTTAAGTGTGGCGTTAACAATGCTAATGTTAAAAAAAAAAAAAACTATATCAGTGATGTTATTTGATACTTGAGAATAGTATCTCCTCCTAGCATAGATAGTAAAAGGATAAACCATCCAAATTTTTACAAGACTCCTTTTTTTGGTAACTTAAAAGATAGATTGACTAAGATCTTCAAGTCTTTTTTCATCGTTAGATGCAATGTTGTTCACAGAGAAAAACACTGAACCAATTTTTCTTGAAAATTGTTGAAGCTTCTTAAACTGTATAGTGCTGCTGAATTGTATCAATGTCTAGTCCCTTCAGCTTCACCACTGATTCTACATGTCCCTTGAGAGTATGAACCTCCCTAAGCCTTGCAACTTCAGCACGTCTCTTGGCTTGCTCCGCAATCTCCGAAAGTTCTCTATAGCTGTTCTTTTCATTGAAAACGTTGGAGGCTTCCGGAGGCTGAAGACCGTGAAGTGTTCTCTGCGCAGCCGCCCACTGTGCTTCCCTCTCTTCTTTTCCATAGTCTTTCTTTGTAGTGAAGGCAGTCTGGGATAAGAAAGCATGAACACAGTTAAACCAACAATGCAATGCAACAAATAGGACGGCTCAGTGCACAAGGCTCCCACCAAGTGGAGTTCGGAAAAATAAGATGTACGTGGCCTTATCCCTACAGTGCAGATAGGCTTCCGATATTTGAAAACATGTGACCTTCAAGTCACGAAACAAGGCCACAACCTTACCGTTGTGCCAAAGCTATTCCACATCAAACAACTCAGCACAAAGATAAACGAAAATAAAAAACAACTTACCTTATTTTCCAAAAGATTATCCCAAGCCTTGCCACTCAGAAAGTAGCGGATTGCGAATTTGAGTAAATCAAGAGGGATATAAGTTACCAAGCTATACAACCAAATCACACCAGCCCAACCCCATCCCATTCCCTTTATTCTTGCAAATCCCCAGTTAGCATATACTGCTATAAATGTTGCAATCTGTCAAATAACAAAACAAAATAAAAATGGTAGTTACTCGATACTTATGTTATCTTAGGAAAATAACACATGCTACATTATATATATAGCATTGTTGATTGAAGAATAGGAGTTTCGAGCTTACCAGTTGAGCAATGAGAAAAGCACCAAGTAGGAGAAGACCAGGTCTTTCGGCGAAAGACCAACTGCGCGATCTAGTTACAAAAATTAGTGCTTGGCTTATTATACTAACTTGTAGATATAAAGCCGCCATCATCTCATCAGGGTTATGTCTTATAGGCCTCACGCCAAACTTGTTCTGCGACATATTTAAAGCTATTCGCACTTAGAATATCCGCTAGTAGGTGATGATATTGAGTTAAACGAGAAATAATTAATTTACCGAAAAGAAGTTTGTATCTTTCATCACCCAGAAAAATACTACTGTCATTAGTGCCATGTAACTTCCTAGCACAACACCAGTAGCAAATATCTCCCTCAGTTTCCAACTATCAGGTAGTGGAGATGGTTTCACTCTATCCTTTGATATCGTCATAATGGTACCTAAATACATGGTGGTATGGTAAGGAAATGAGTTTAAACAACTTAGCGAGAAAGTAACTTGAAGATCAAGAAAATATTAACTTACCATCATTTAGTATGGCAATAATCAAAACCATGAAGGGTGCAAAATCAAACTTCCAGATCAACGCAATAAACATGAAACCGAACTACCAAAATGAAAAATAAATCAAATAAGTATATAGTTTGAATGAAGTATAAGAAAAAAAAGTTGACATATTTTTCGCATAAAACAAATTTCAACACTTACCACAATACGGATGGTGATCGACACAGCATAAATCTGTTTGACAATCAAACTTTTTGCGATTACTCAACTAAAATAAATTTAAGTAAATTCAAAATATTGAATTAGATATGCAAGGAAACTAACAGTATAATTCTTCATCCTTTGAAAAATTGCTCGGCTGGTGAGCACAGCGCTAATAATGACACTAAGACCAGGTTCAGTGAGGACAATATCAGAAGCACTTCTAGCAGCATCTGTAGCATCAGCAACAGCAATTCCGATGTCAGCTTTCTTTAACGCAGGAGCATCGTTAACACCATCTCCTGTCATTCCACATATATGCTTCTTCTCTTGCAGCCTCTTGACAATTTCGTATTTGTGCTCTACCATATCAAACAAAGATAAAAGGGACTAAAATGTAAAAACTTCAAAGTGTTGGACAATTTGAACAAAACGTGTCTGGCATGGCACTTTGGAGAAGCGTATGTTCTTCAAAAGTGGCATACCTGGAAATACTCCTGCAAATCCATCAGCCTTCTCGATCAACTCGTCAACTGGAAGAGCCGAAATAGAAGAATCTTTGTCTTGACCAAGCAAAGCAGACGATGGATACATGTTTGTTCCCATTCCAAGCCTTCTGCCAGTTTCCTTTCCAATGGCAAGCTGATCCCCTAGTGAACAACAGACACCGCAAGTGATTACAAAGGTACAGAAAACTGAGTTGTGGTGTATGCTATAACAAAATGTGGCCTAAACTCTTACCTGTAATCATCTTAACATTCACACCAAGGTTAAGCGCTCTTCTAATTGTTTCAGCACTATCATGCCTTGGAGGATCAAACAACGGTAGCAGACCGACAAATTGCCACGGTCCACCAGGACTCTCTTTCGTTCTCTCAGGTACCTCCTGTTACAGAAATCACATAATCCAAGCAACTATAAATCAATTTAATTAAATTAAGTACAAAATTAGAAATATTGATAATTGATATCGTTTTTACAGACCTGTCTTGCAACACCTAAAGACCGAAGTCCACGCTCCGCAAACTTATCGATCACTGCATGAACTTTTTTCCTGACATCTTCTTTGCAGTTGCACAGGTTTATTATCTAAAACAGGAGAAAAACATGGCCAAGTTATCTTCTATAACATCAGAAAACCGTGATAATGAAGCCGATTACCTGCTCAGGAGCTCCTTTGCTCGCTCGATGCCATTTTCCATCGGAATCAATATATGTAAGAGCAGTCCTCTTGTCTACAGGATTGAATGGAAGAAAATGCACCTCCCTGATACCAGCTCTTGCCTAGTCATTAAGAACATAAAAATTAAATTTTATCCAAACTCAATTCATATTTTTCGTATCTGTTTTCTTTTGAACCAGGACTACTGTTCTAACAAAATTTTATCCGTATCCAAAATTCAACTTATTTTTCCTTTCATTGTACTTGTTTAAAAAAGACGCAAGATTTGACATATTTACCTCTTTAGGATCAGCAAGCATTCCAACTATTGCAGCATCTATGGCATCTTGATTTTCAGTCCTAGAAGCTCTTGCTGCTAAAAGCATCACATATTCCTTCTCAATTCCCTTGGCAAACACTTCAATCAAGTTTCTATCAACACTAAGCTTATTCAGAGTGAGAGTTCCAGTTTTATCACTGCAGAGAACATCCATTCCAGCCATTTCTTCGATAGCTGTCATTCGTTTTGTAATTGCACCTTGTTGTGAAAGCCTATGAGAACCAATAGCCATGGTGACAGACAAAACAGTTGGCATTGCAATGGGAATTCCACCAATCAAAAGCACCAAAAGATTGTCGATTCCATCTCTATACTTGCGGTGTTGTATCGGATACATCACTATAAGCTCAACCAATATTCCAATAGCGATTGAACAAATGCAGAAGTTTCCAATTGCTGTAAGCACTTTCTGAAAGTGTCCAACTTGGTTAGTACTATCAACCAAATGAGCGGCTTTACCAAAAAAGGTGTGTACACCGGTAGCAATAACAACTGCTTCAATCTCACCCTTCTTAACCGTCGAACCTGAAAACACTTCGTCCGAGGAACTCTTTGTTACAGGAAGTGATTCTCCTGTTAAAGCAGACTGATCAATGCTCAAAGGATCTCCCTCGAGAAGACGCGCATCAGCTGGAACAATATCTCCTAACTTGATGCTGATTATGTCTCCTGGTACTAAAATTGCAGCATCTTGTTCACTCCATCTAGCATCTCTTAGTACCTAAAATATTTTGTCGCCCCAAAAGTTAAACAAACATATAAATAATCCTTCATTTGTAATCTTTTTTCGATCAACTGATCAATGATATGAGGTTATTTAGAAAGTTTATTCTTCGTTCATCAAGTAATATTTCTTATAATAAATGAAAGATAAATGGAGGCGCTGCTACATGGCGTAACATGGATAAGCGAACTAGTATATGACGGCGAGTTAGTGAAGAGATGTAAAACAAAACCTTGGTCTTGGGAGCTAAACCAGCCATAAGAGCGGCGGCGGCATTGCCGGCATTGTTTTCTTCAATGAAACTGATAGTGGAATTGATGACTAACAAAGCAATGATTCCAACAAAGTCTTGCCAATCAGGGGGCCTTCCACTTCCATTAGCCAAAGCAATGGCCATAATAGCAGCAGCTTCCATAACCCATGATAAAGGATTCCACATAAAACCCAAAAACTTCAAAAACTTGCTCTCTTTTTTCTCTTCCAATTTGTTTGGTCCAAAGACTTGAAGCCTGTTGGCTCCTTCCTCTGATGTCAGACCTTGTCTTGAACATTTTAGCTGCTCAAACACCTCGTCTATTGGAATTCGTTCCTACAGGAACAACAACATTAACAATGTTTCATTCCAATGCTTGTTAAATGTTGGATAACATAATGGAGAAACTATATCTTATAAGTTGCATGTAGTTCAAAGGTTTTTAAGAATACTGCATTAATTTAAGGGACTAAAATAATGTAGACTTTTTTATGATGAAATCAATGTAACTTGATGAAGGAAAGACTAACATGACTCAATTTTAAGTAATGAACATTTCAATAAAAATATTAGGCTTAAATATGCAATTCGTTCCTGTAATTTGGGTGCGTTTTAATTTTCGTCCTTGTAAAAAAAATGAAATTAAAAAACATCCCTGCAAAAAAAAATTGTTTTAAAAAAGTCCCTAGCCCCACTATTCATTGAAGTGGCATGGTTTTGGCCACGTGGCAGTTGTTAATTGTGCAACTTTTGCCACGTGGCGCTGACGTGGCATGCCACATAATTAATTTTTGTTTTTTTTCTTCAAAATTCTGAAAATTCTTTTTTTTAAATTAAAAAAATTTAAAAATCATAAAAAATTTAAAAATCTGAAGAAAAAAAATTATGGTTGGTAAAGTCATGCATTGGTAAAGTCTGATAAAAAATTATGTCAATCGGATTCGAAGTCAAATAACGTAGATTTTTTGAAATCAACTCATTTTGGTTGTGTCCCTCATATTTAATGAAAGAAAAATTCCATGTTTAGAAAAAATGAAAGAAAAACTTAAAAACTATTTGCCATGGATAAACTAAACATTATTATTTTTTTAAATAGAGTTAGTATAATTTAATAAAACTAGTAAGATTTCAAAACTAATATAAAAAAAAAAAATATATTATGTATGACCAATTCATCAATATCTAAGAGGATACATGAATCAGCTACCATAAAGGCTCGTGCGTGAAGAGTAGCAGGATAAACAAATTAAGAAGCGTGCTGTGTTTGGAGATTAAGCTATTTTTAGTCTTTACTTACATCAGCTAGTTACGGATTTCTCGCAGTACACTCAAACATTTTTTTCCCTTTGCCAAACAAGTTTTATATCACTACTTAGCTTATCCTTTTGAGTTGGATGGAGTTAAAAAATAAAATATTAGGATTATTTTTTGAATTTTATTTATATACACCCATAAATTTTACGGTGCACAAATTATATCAATGACTCCTCTCAAAAATAAATAAAGTGGTGTATATCCTACTTTAAATAGATGCTAGTATGCGGGTATGTCTTAAATGTAAATTTGGATCACGCTAACAAATGTTTTTAGAGTATTAAGATTTATTAAAAAGTTGAAAAAGAAAATAAGTGACGAAAAATTTTAAAATGTTAAGTGCATCATTTAATTTAAGATAAAATAAAAATGCACTTCTTAACAAAAATACTTGTGAGAATTTCTCTAGTTACTTTTATTTAGCAAAACAAAAAAATATATAATTAAATTGTACTTGTTCCTAGCTACCACACTCTGACTTTATGGAGTTTAAATTTTCTTTATTTCTAAAAAAAATGATAGATTCTATCCAAAAAAAAATTACTCCATAGATTCCATTTAAGAAAGATAACATAAATGAGATATCTTCGAAAAAAATTAAAACATAAACGAGATGTCCGTGGGATTTATATATTTTTTTAAGTAGATCGCAACAATATCTCATTTGTATTTATCTTTTTCTTAAATGAAATATTTCATTTTTTTTTAAAATAGAGAGTATTTTGACCCAATTTTATAGTGAGTAAAGTCTTAAATCATACACTACCAAAAAAAAAAGTCTTAAATCATAATCATAGAAAAATAATTTTAGTCAGTAGTGTTTGTTTTTGACAAAACATCTTAGTCACATTTTTCCGATATTTTATTTAACTAGTCAAATAACTATCTATTACTTATAGCTTTTGTCAAAAAAAGTTATTAGTTATAGCTAAATATTTTAATTGGATAATCAATAAAATTAGTTATTTTTGTCAAAATAAAATTATTCATTAATTGAAAAATTAGTAATTAATACATTGTTGAGAGACCACTTATAAAAAAGGATTGTAAGATTGTTTTTTAGGGGAAATTTTTATTTATTAAAAATAACACTAATGACTAATTTACAAGTAAATTTGGGTGAAATTGAACTCTATATTTTTAGGAGATAAATTCAAACTCTTTTTTCTTCTTTTTAAAGAAGAATAAAGTCAAGCTCTTATGAGTTCGCGCCTCTTGAACTTTTTTCAAGATATTTATATTCTTATAACCCTTTAAAAAAAGCAATTTTAATATTCACAAATAGTTTGACTTTAAAAGAACAATTTTAATCTTCAAGATATTTTTTTGAAACTGTTTAAAATAAGTGGTTAATGAATTGCATTCCTGTGGTTAATGAGATTTACGTTAAGAAATATGGTTAAAATTGTTCACTGTACAAAAATTCTCCTGTATATCAAAAAACCAAAAAGAAAAACATTGCTGACGGTATAAATAAGATGAACAATACAATGTCACTGTGTTAGTATCAAACTTATGTATTCTAATAACATTTTTGGGTGAGAAAATAGTAGTAAGGTAACAATTACTCTTGCTGGTTTGGAAAATAAGATAATATTCTTTTTTTAGGTTAATTGACTAAATGATATATCTAATCTATATTAAAACAAGATATATCGTTAATTCAATGAATCTAAAAAACAGTGTTTTACAAGTGTTTTACAAGAGGGAGAGAGTGGCTACTAATATTTTTCATACAAACAAAGTTGCCACGACAACAACAGCAAAATGGCCTCTTTTCAAACAAATGATCAATCAATCTACCGTAATAAAACATCAAAACTTCATAAGTTGCAACTATCTATCTATATAATGTTATTATGTTAAGAGAAACACCAAAAGAAAATAAAATTGTCGAGGGAATTCAATACTTGCGCAGTATGCTGCTGATAGAGTGATCCTACTCATGTGAATCATTTCATAACTAATGACCATTAACTTAAAAAAACATAAAAAAAATTGAATTTCAGAATAGAAAGACGGAAACAGAAAAACCTACATGAAGAAAAATGGTGAGTGGGAAAAAAATAGTATGAAAAAAATAAGATAAAGGGAAAGTAGCATAGAATACGTACAAGATCGACGCTTTCATTTTTAATCTCTTCGAGGCTGATACCTCCCATGTTTGAAGAAGGAAACGTGAAAGATAAATGAATAATATGAGAGAAATGAATGAGAAAAGAGAGTTGGGTTAAATAGAAAAGTGTTGAGTCATGGGGTTAGTGAAAAAGTACACAAGAAAATAAATGCAGCTTGATAGAGATAATATAGAAAGAAGAAGATGGAAAAAAAAGAGTAAGGTTTGAGGTTAGGCTTTTGAGTTGTGTTGTGTGATGTATATGATTTTTTGAAGTGAAACCGTGAACTACTCTACGTGTCTAACTTTTCTAGTTTAGGGTGTCTTGTCTAGTGCTTTACATTTATATTGTCTTTTGAATGAGTACGGCGATGAAACTTACACACATTAATTAAATAAAGAAAAAATATGAAGTCGGTTCGAATATGTCTATCTATAACTTATCACATGTCCAGCATTTTATAATATGAGTTATACGTAGAGAACCATATACACTTATGTATAAATGATATATTAGGGTTGTTCAAGAATTGCACCCAAAAAATTGAATTGAGATGAATGTGACTAACGATTTCGGAACTTAGTTGAATCAGCTCGATTTAATTGAGTTAATGAACAATCAATGTCGTTTCAAAAAATATATTCTTTTTTTAGCAAAAATAGCATTGGCTTAGTTCGTATATTCATACTATCTAGGAATTGAACTCAGATTCTTCTGAACAATTTGTTATTTGGTGGAGTTCATTGACCATTTAAACTCAATTACTTGATTTATACTAAATCGTTTTAGATACATATATAGATTAAATGGTTCTCTTAACCGTTTAGAAGTAAAATTTTAGATAACACTATTTTTGGAAACATTAATCTATCTTTGCTTTCCTTTCAAGAAAATACAATTTTATATTGTTTTTTTAACAAAGACGTACCCGGGGAATACCGGGTTTGATTCCCATGGGAAACAACACTTGGCCCGTGCGCATGCCTCTACGCATGAGCCGGATTAGTTGTCCACCTTTGATAGGTTGGAAAGCGATGCGAAAGCCAAAAAAAAAAAAAAACAGCACCGTTCC
>Ga0228711_1002658_pt1 | contig 27609 bp, 8 predicted proteins | sample MedpolnodulmetaG_2_FD_177996 | JGI IMG/M metagenome (GOLD analysis project Ga0228711, IMG submission 177996) | Root nodule microbial communities from Medicago polymorpha collected in Santa Monica, California, United States - brown nodules | ecosystem: Host-associated > Plants > Roots > Nodule... | reverse complement strand
CCTATATCATATAAGATTCATATTTAATAACTATATCAAATAAACAATCTAGAACTATGATCAAAATATGTATATAAATATAAGAATTCATTATTACCTCAAGATGCGACTCTGTAAATTCCAAGATCCATCAATATAATGTGCAGTAACAGCCATGTACCCCTTCTTTTGATTACCTGAAGTCCACATGTCGGATGTAATGGCCACCCTTGATTGAAGACTATCTAACAACTTTGTAGTTATTGACCTCTCAAACTCATACACTTTGAATATCTCCTTCTTGATAGTGTTTCTACAAGGAACTTGAAACAATGGTTGAAGAGAAGAGAGAAATCGCCTAAAATAAGCATGATCAACAATTGAAAGTGGATATTCATGCATAATTATTGTAGTTGCAAGCTCTTTCCTTGAATTTTCAGCATTATAAGATCCAATTCCTAACTCTTGCTTTCCTTGGCTCTTTGGCACGAGATACGTTTGCCCTTTATTTGTCTTGTTGTCATGAAGCTTTTTGTGAATGCAGGTGCCCATATGATGAAGCAAGTGTGTTGTTCCATTGGTTGATTTTCCACCAAGAAATTTTTTGCAATAATGGCATTGAGCTTTATCCTCTCCATTAACATTAAGCTTTGTAAAATGGTCCCATACCTTACTCCGACGTCTGCTGCTACCTATTTCTATCAATGCTTCTGTATTATTAGTTGGGTTATCAGTAGGTGTTTCTGTTGTTTCATTTGGTGGTGGTTGAGATGATGAGGGGTTGAGGCTAGAAGTAAGTTGGTGTGAACTTTCTTGTGAAATGATGAGTGGTTGAGAATCACCAACATTGTCCATGTCAATTTCCTATTGAGTTGTTCAAAAACACGAGTCATTAGTAATGGAAAATCATCAATCCAAGTGACTTTCACCTTACTCAAAAGTGTAAACTTTATTTTTTATCGAAAAACAAAATTCATAATCTAATCAAAGTTTCAATGGTGGTGTATCCAAATCAAAGTTTTTACATGTCGAACAGCCAATCCAATCCAAAACAAGTACACATATATAATACTAGTAAATATATTTATAGACAATTCATCATCATACTAACTCATAATAAGGTGTCTTATCATTTAGATAAGAATAATGACATGGTTCAGTGCTTATACTAAGTTTTATTTCAAATAAAAACAAATTTCACTGTTTTACTTTTTATAAACATTATTTCTTATGTGTTAATTGTTAATGATAGCTTCACTAGAAACATTATTTCTTACTTTTAGTGGCTATGAATTTTGTTCGTGTGTTCCTGTTCTATCGATTCATGTTTTATCGATTACACCAAACTTTATAATTAACAAAAATATTGTTGCATACAAACAGAATTGCACATAACCAAAAACAAAACAAAACAAAATAAAACATAATCGAAAAAAAATTAAGCATAAATCAGTAAAAAAAACACCTGAAGATGATGGTGATAGAGAGAGACCGATGATGTGAGATGTGCAAGAAGAAGATAGAAAACTCGAGTGAGTGCCGTCGTCTAACAGACACATGTGGTGAAATGGTTTTTAGGGTTTGAGTTTCTATTTATACAAGAGGGGTAATAAATGGGTAAAAAAGTAATTTTCTTCATTCGGGTAGGGTTTGGGTATGGGTTCGGGGTGGGTACCTATATCCCCGTTACCCGTCCCGTACCCGCATTTTGAAATCGGGGAAAACCCAAACCCATACCCAAACCCAGTCAAACCGGGGAAAACCAGTCAAATCGGGGATGGTTTGGGCTGGTACTCACGGGCACGGATTTTGTTGTCATGCCTACTCGTGTGTCTATTATTCGAACACAGAATAGTTTGCATAATGTATACTGTAATCCAATACTAGTTTTACCTAATTGTCAAGCCTACCTCAAGCTACTGCAAGGGGAAGCACTAGACTTCAACATTACCAATTACATGATTTACATTACATGTCTAAATCAGTAGCATTGTTCTTGATTCCTTTGATAACCATAGCTGTTTGGATGCTTGTATTTTGGTTTTTGGTTAGATTGCCTCTAATAGAGCATTTGCTTTGTAATTTTGGTTGCTACAACCACTCTTAATATAACTTCTTATTAAATTTTATATTATTTAATTATTTGACAAAAAACCATTGCCCCATTAGTATTGGAAGTCCAGATCCGCCCCTGTATTTAGATAAGAGAGAATGAGTGGTTAAGAAAGAGATAGAGACAATGGTATCAATGACATCAAAAATCAATGGCACCAAGTGCTACCCAAGTGTCATTTAACCTTCAAAACCACTTTAACATGCTCAAAATATCCACCTAAGCCACAAAGATGCACTTGATTGTCTAAAAGATGATTACACTGTATCACTGTAACTAGTCTTTTTTTTTTTTTTGGGATTCACTGTTACAAATCATAACTAGTTTCAAATTATTTCAATACTCTCATTGTAAAAATATTTAAAAAAATGTCCGTGTTTTTTTTGTGGGTATAAATAAAAAGTTTGTATATAGAAAAAGAATAATTATCTTTACTTTTGACATTAATAATAATTGTAATTTTAAAAGGTGACAGGGAATTTTAATTAAAAGTTTTCTCTATACATAAGTATATTGTCCAAAAGCACTCCTTAATTGACGGAGTCAATTTTGATGGCTTAAGTTGTCCTTATATTTCCTTGTATTTCCTTTTATAAAAGACGTGTATTTCCTTCCCTCTCTCTTTGAAAAAGACTTGTTCACATAATTATCTCAAATTATGTTTCGATTCTTCTATAATGTTTAATTATATATTATACCATTTGTCAAAAAAAAATTATATATTATACCAATATTATTTACAAATCTACGGTGGGAGTGGATCATTTTGAGTTGGATTTTTTCTTTTCAATTTTACTTTATTTAAACTATATTATCATTTTTTAATTTTCAATTAACATATTAATTAACTTACATTAAAATATAAATAATTCTTAACAATAAGAGGAACAATCCACATATAAAAAACATTATTTTAATCTTATATACAAAATATTATGTTTTTGTTAACTTTTTTCTTTCATTTTATTATTACTTAATCACTTTTTATCATTTTATCTTTCTCTACTAATAAAAGTGGAAAAACTTACAACTTAGTGTCTGTCTTTACACTAATATAATATAATATTATATTATTTCAAATCCTTTGTTTAAATATTATTTTAAAACGAGTGATTTTATCCGTGATTTAAGCTTGAGATACAGTCAATGAGTGTGTAACTGTCTATTTTTGAAGTCTATTTTTGAAGTCGGTAATATTAAAAAACAGATATTTGAAATCTTTTGAATCAATAAACACTAAACAGCCTTTTTTTTTTGGCGGTATTACTAAACAGCCAATTGTGTTTGATATTTGTATTATATTTTATTGAATCTGAACCAAATCGATGTAAAAAAAGCTGTTTTTGGTTTGGTCTAGTTTGGGATGATATTTTAAAAATTAAAGAAACGTTTTGAAAAGAATCTTTAAGAAACATTTTTTTCAAATGCTACACTATTTTTGTTTAATCAACATATTTCCTCCGTTTTAAAAATGAATCTAGTTTTAACAAAAAAAAATTGTTTTAAAATGAATGTCCCTTTCAGTCTTCTATATGATAATAATTTTTTCCTTTCAATTGTACCCTTCAATTAATACTATATACACTACTTTCAATGTAGTATTTTTTCTTTAATGAAAAACAAAGCAATAGTTGATTATGATAATTTGGTAAAATATAATTTCTCTTTCTTTTAATTAATGTATTTCTTAATACGTGTGTAAAAACCTTAAACGACATTCATTTCGAAAATGGAGGGAGTAATATTATTAAGACTTAATTGCACTTTTCTCCCCTAACTTTTGTTAATTGTGCGATTTTGCACCCCAACTTTTGCCCCCTTTTTGGTTAAATGAACCTTCTTGTATATAATTACACTTTTGCCCCCCATCTTTTTGCCAATCGTGCAATTTTGCACCCTCTCTTTTTTTTATGAGCGATTTTGCACCCCCATCTTTTGCCTCCTTTCCCCTCTTTTAATGAAGATTTTGAACAAAAACACAATTGGCAAAAGATAGGGTGTAAAATCACTAAAAAAAAAAGAGGGGGTGCAAAATCGTTTAATTGACAAAAGATAGAGAGGAAAAGTGCAATTAAGCCTATTATTAAAACAAGTCCAGCACAAGAAGTACTAAACGGGAATGATCCAAACGGACACGACATGACAAAAGATGGTAATGAAAACCATAGAAAATCCCAACAAGCCCACAATCATTCTCAGGTTCACTTGTTACGAGGGAAATGCTAACAACATTTATTATTAAACACTCTTTTCTAACACTTACTATTTCATTGGATGAAATTAATGTATGTCCTACCACTTTGTATAAGTTATTATGTTTTCAAAGTGTTGACCTACAATGATTTAAACCAATAAGATTGTGAGTATCAGAGAGTGTTCAAAAGAGAGTGTTTTAATTAACACTTAAGTTAATGAGAATTTTTTTGAATGGAGTTAATGAGAAAATAAATATATAGTTACTGTTTCAATTTATATTTATCAATTACTAAGAATAAGATAATAGAGATATATATTTATCTTTCGGGAAAAAAAAATAATTTCCATATAATTTTTTTCTTTTTCTAACGTTCTCATAATTACTACCTCCGTCCTTAAATATAGGACCTTTTTGTCAAAATTATGGGAATTAAGAAAATTGGTGATAGTATTAAATTTCTATATAATTTTATCCTTAAGAGAAAAAGTTAGTTTATGTTTTCAACATAGTATTTATTGTTGATTGAAGAAAATGATGCAAAATAAATAAGGGTATGTTGGTAACAAAATAATTAATGTAATTGAAAATATCAAAAGTATCTTATGAAAAGAGACAAAAAAAATTTCTCTAAAAGGTCTTACAATTAGAATGGAAGTAGTACTTTTTATCATTTTATTTTTTTATACTAATAATGGTGGAAAACATGACAACTTAGTGTCTGCCTTTTATTTTTTGCTGCTGCTTACGTCTACCTTTACAGCTATACTATATATATATAAATTCTTTCAGCACTTTTGGGCTGAATTTTTTCTTTTCGAAAATGCCCTCAATTTTCAATACAAATAACTCATGTAATAAATAGATAAAAATAAATTTAAATATTAGAAAAATGTAAAAAAACACGATATGAATATATATATGTTTGTTTATTTTTTCTTTATCATTTAAAAAGTTTAACAAACTAAATGAATATATTTATACTTAATTTTTTTATTATCCCAATTATATCCTTAAACAACTTTTTATATAATAAAGATTGTTGGTGTTATTGAAATAGATAATCATGTTTAATTTGGTTTGTTATAACTAGAAAGCAACAATTTATTTTTCTAGTTTTATTCAATATCAAAATTTCATAAAAAAATATAGTTCATAATTTTCAAATTTTAGTGCGGTAAAGAGAGCGGAAAGGCGGGCACGTGAGTGTAACAAACTATATGAGTATATTTATACTTATTTTTTGTTATCCCAACTAGCAACAAACTCTAGTTGTTCAGACTTTTAAGAAATCTTCTTTGATGTTATGTTCCTTAAAGAATAGATCGGATAATTGCAATATTCTGATTAGACAAATGAAAATAACAATCACTCATATCTATTGGAAAGGAAACCATTGTGCTGACAGAATGGCTAATATATGGCTCTCTTTGAACTCTTATATAGTTTGGTTAGATTTTCCCTCCTTTATCAGAGAGTCTTTTGTGAGAAATTTTACGGGATTGCCTAATTGTGGATTTTGTCTAGTTTGAGGAGGTTTTGGCTTACTTCCCCTCCTTTTTTTTTTGCTCTCTCTCTTAACTAGGTTGCATTTTTGAGGTTGTTACTCTTCCCTACTCCTCCTTTTTGAGAAAAAATGGGAATAAAAAATGATTGAAAATTAAGGGAGTTCATACTCGCATAAAGAAGTTAATTGCTAAAAAAAATGGAATAACAAATCTTAAATCGTGTTAAATTATAACGGAAGAGTTTGTCATTTTGATAACTAAATAAATGAGATTAATGTTTTGTTGGTAAAATGGAGGGGGTGCTTGTGTTATTTAGGAAGACCTTAAGGGAGGTTAATAGAATTTCTCCATTATGTAAATATTTTAAAGATTAATTTGCTTATGATAAAATCATTGAAATAGTTCTTGTTACGAGTCTCGTATATGAATTGTACAACTATATTATTTAATGACTCATTGATAATTTATCCAATAGTTTTAATAGTTATAGTTCTAAAGTCTATAATAATTAACAATCTAAAACAATGATTTTTTTAACAATGAAAAATATTATTTTATAACATGATATAAGATAATTAAAAGTTGAATTATAGGAAAGTTTGTTCTGATTGGGATAAAAATTAAGTTTGTTTATTCTTTTGAAAAAAATATTAAGTTAGTGTGTTTTATTGAGTGAGTTTGTTTTAATTTGTTTTTAAGAGAGAAATATAGGGGATAAACAAAAAGACACAAAAGGGTATAATTTTTATGACGTGTCAAAATACTAATAAGGGGTAAGATTGTATATTTGATAGATATTAAGTTTCATAATTAGAGAATAGATTATACCCTTAAACAACGTTTTCTATAATAAAGATTGTTGTACATGTCATAAAACAAAGAATTTAGATTATATTTTTTTGTTATATTGTTGTTGTTATTGAAATAGATAATCATGTTTAATTTGGTTTGTTATAACTAGAACACAACAAACATTTATGTTTTTAGTTTTAATCAAAATCAAAATTTCATAAAAAAACATAGTTCATAATTTTCAAATTTTAACACAGTAAAAAGAGAGGAAAGACGGGCACATGAGTGCCTGTCTTTTCGCTAGTTACCATAATATAATATAACATCATTTCAAATTCTTTAGGCCAAATTTTTTTTTAATTCTTTTTATATATTGTATAGATTGAAATAGAATAATGAGAAAAATAATACATAATGGTTGTTTCTGTTGGGTTTGATTGTCAAGTTTCTTAAATAAAGAAGGAGGTTAAAAATATCAGTGATTATGTCCCACATCGCTTAGTTTTGGGAAGGAAGGGGAAGACCAAAGCTATATATTGAACCTAGACTCTTTGTTTTTTGATAGACCTGTCAGTAACACTTTAAGCTTATATTTGACTTAATTTAAATATTTGCTTTGTGAGAGTGGTTGTACTGGGGGCATTCGGATGAGAGTGAGAGAAGTCTATGTGTTGTATAATTTTCACATAGTAATAATTCTCTTGTTGTTGGTTTAGACAACGGTCGTGGTTTTTTCTCCGGTTTTGGAGTTTCCACGTTATATTATGTAGTGATTGTGTTTATTTTTCTTCTTCAATCCTGTTATTTCCTAACAGTTTCAGGTTATATTTTTAAAATTCTTCAAAATAAAATGACAAAAATATATATCTTAGTGGTGAGAGCAAAGTTTTTATGAAGATAAAAATAAATTCGAATAATTTTTTTTTTTTCATTGAGAAAATGTGTAATCCTACCACTTTTTGAAATAAATATCTTAAGAGTAACTAACACGCCAATCCATCACGACGTGTATGGTTCACAACCACTATTTACTACTTTCATTTATTTGTCGTAATCTTCCACCAAAACACGTCGGAATTCTCATTATATAATACATAGCTTGCTGACAAAGTTGAACCAAAATATTCACAAACTAAGTATTAACTTACTATATTCACAAACTCTTAGTGATTACAAAGAAAGAAATGACAGGAAAAGGTGAGAATCGTGCAATCGGAATCAGCCTAGGAACAACCAATTCTTGTGTTGGGGTGTTGGAGAATGATCAGGTAGTTATCATAGGAACAACCAATTCTTCTGTTACCTTCACTGATACTGAAAAAATTATTGGTGGTCGAAACGCACCCAACACTGTTTATGGTAAAATCTTCTAAACTTATTATTCATTTCATTGAATTAGATTGTTTGTAGTAAAGCGAATCACACGTTCACATATTATTGATTGAAATTATTTTTATTTTATAATTACGAAGTAACTGAGGGTGGATCCACCTTTGAGCTAGGGTTTTGCCCCTTCTAAAATTTGCACCAATTAATTATCTTATATTTTTATTGATGACTATGCTGAAATATAATACTCTCTTTGTTCCTTTTTAAACATCGTTTTAGAATACAAACACTAAAATAACAAAGTGTACTTTTACATTTTTTTTCTTCCTATTATGCTCTCATTTTAATTCACCAATATATTTCTATTTTTTTCAGACACTTTCTCTTATCTTTCTTTTTTAACAAACATTTGTTAGTTACTATCTTTTTCCTCAAACAAATTCCTTTTTTTTTTTTGCACACTCACCCTCGTAACAAACAATTGTCAATTTTCTAAACATTGTTCTTTTATCGTGTTAACTAATATTTTTTAATACTCACTCTTTTATTTGTTAAAACTTATGTTGGTCTCAATACTTTACATGAGTTTGTTGTAAAATTAGGAATAAATTATCTCTATAAATAATAATAATATCATATAAATAAAAGCATCAATTAAATATTAAAAAGAATAAACAAGAGGGATAACAAGTAAACTTATCTTCCTTAAAATTGCGGTGATTTGAAGCAGTAACGGTAAAATAAATAAGCAAGAAACCATGAACTGCGATGAGCAGCAGAATTATAAACTGTTAACTAACCTGAGGCGTAACGAAGTCATTGTCCTTAAGGATTTATCCGCCTCATAAGCGCATATCCTCCTATGATACAACAGGTTCTTCTCTAATATGAATCATATTAAAGGTGACAGAACAACTCGAATCTATTAAACTCTGGAGTGATGTAACCCAAGAACTCAATGATGTTTGGAGTAGAGTAAAATAATTTATCTAGTTTGATAGCGTACAAAATTGTTTTATGTTTCAATATTGATGAAAGCAAAGGAAAAAGGTGTTGCTTTTTTTTTTTCTTTCTTTCTGTACGTGCATCATGCAGCAATACATAGTTACTCTGTAAGCCAAGAAAGAAGCCTAAGTAACCGCCACAATCAAGAGATATGAATGGAAAGAGAGTTACAAAATTTGGAATTAAAAATATGTTATAAAACCAAGTCAAACATTATAATTAAAATATAATAATAATTTTTAATTAAAATATTTTTCTATATTTCTCAATTAAAAATATAAGACACAAAATATTTGAAACTTTTGAAATATACTCAAAATTTACAAGAGAGTTTCACTTTCAAAATGTGTTATTCGTATTGATTTGATGCAACAAGAGAATGAGTATTAAAAGGGTGTTAAAAAAGGAGTGTACTCCTCATCTATCTATATGCCATATCTAGATTATAATCATTGCATATACATATCAGTTGAAATTTGAATTATGTATCTATGAAGATAAATCAATGGTTATTTTTATCCACCCCTAATTACTTAAATTTAATTGATTTATCTTCCTAGATAGATAATTAAAAAGAAAAATAGTCCACCCCTAATTTTATTTTTGAAATTACAACAGTGTATATTAAACTAGAGTAACTGATTCAACATTTTTTGTTTTGTAGATGCAAAAAGACTAATCGGTATGAAATTTAGCGACGATGTAGTTAAGAGATATATGAAGTTTTTGCTATTTAAAGTAATTCCTGACGTCAATGACGAAATCAAGATTGTTGTCAATTACAAAAAAAAGGAAAGACGTTTTACACCTGAGAAAATTTCATCTATGGTATTGGCAAACTTGAAAGAGATTGTTGAAGCTAAACTTGGAAGAGTCAAAGACGTTGTTATCAGTGTCCCTGCATGCTTCAATAACTCCCAACGCGAGTTAACTCGAAAGGCAGGTACTATGGCAGGTTTTAATGTCATGCAAATAATCAATGAACCTAGTGCTGCAGCCATTGCATATATTCACACTAAACCTAGTAATCATAGCCGTAGAAATGTTTTCATCTTCGATTTGGGTGGCGGTACTTTGGACGTGTCTATTCTCACACTTGAGAAGGGTGCCATCAAAGTTAGGGCAGTTGGGGGAGACACTCACCTTGGGGGACAAGACTTCAATAATACAATGGTGAAATATTTTGTGGAAGTGTTCTTGAAGAGGTATAAAATAGACATTAGCGGAGATTTAACATCCCTTAGGAGGTTGAAGTCAGCTTGTGAGAAAGCAAAATTGATATTGTCATCTGAATATGAGACCACCGTTGTGATAAAATCTTTAAACCGAGGTGAATATCTCGAGTCAAAAATTAGTCGCGCAACGTTTGAAGAACTCAACAAGCATCTCTTAAAAAAGTGCATGGAGATTGTAGAAAAGTGTATAATTGATAGTGGGATGGACAAGGGTAGCATTCATGATGTTGTGCTTGTTGGCGGCTCTACTAGGATTGTAAAGTTGCATCGACGTTTGAGTGGTTTCTTTGGCGAGAAGAAATTATGCAAAAGCATCAATGCTGATGAGGCAATTGTATCTGGCGCTGCTGTCCACGCTGCTATGTTGAGTGTTAAGCAGAAGTTTCCTTTGAGGGAGGTCATTCCTTTGTCCCTGGGATTGAAAACACCGGGAAGAATCATGGACATAATTATTCCTCGGAATACCAAAATTCCTAGGGATATGGAAAAGGTGGTCACCACATATTTTCCCAACCAAGACAAGATTCCGATTCAAGTTTATGAGGGTGATCAGTTGCAAACTTTGTTAGGAAATTTTGAGATTGAAATTCCTCCAGTTCCAGCAGGTGTTCCTAAGATTCGAATCAACTTCCAAATTGATCGCGATGGCATATTACATGTCTATGTCTCGGAAAAACGTCTTGGAATTCATAATAAGAAGCTTGTAATCATCGTAAGTGACAAGGGAAGGCAATCGATGAAGGAAATTGAGAGGAAGATCAAAGAGACTAAGAAGTACGAAGATGAGGTTAAGACCTGTGGGATGATGGTAGAAGCAGACAAGAGACGTAGGAAGAACGTGATAAATGAAGTAGAAAGGTATGCATACAACATGAGGAATGCCATAAATGATAAGGATATTAGCTTTATGCTTTCGTCAAAAGAAAAGAAAAAGATCAATGATGCAATTGGTTTGACTTTACTCTGGCTTCGTGTTAATCATGAGGATGCAAAACAACATGAAATTGAGGAACATAAGAGAATGCTTTCAAGTGTGTTTGATGGAATTATTGTGAAGATAAACGATGAGGAGCATGTTGTGCAAGAAAACAAGAAAAAGAAGTTATTACTAGAATATACTTTCCAGGTAGTGTATTTAGCAAATGGCATCATTGGCTTAATATCTTCCCTTTAATACTCATTAAAACTTCAAGCAATATATAAATTCCATATTTGTGTCAAATAGTCATTAAAACTTCAAGCAAATTGTCTGACTTGCTTATGGAAGTATATAATAAATTCTTTATATGATTGAAATACTCGTATTAGATAAAATATTAAATATGTATTTATATGTAATATAAGTTATTAATTATGTTTATATATTAGTATCATGTCAATATTATATTATAGTAATAATTATTATTTAGTAGTATTTTTATGAAGTTATTAATTGTTATAGGAAGGTAATTATTTATTGGTGTGTTATAGTAAGCTTGTAATGTGTGAATGAATAATGAAAAAATTTAATAAAAAAAAATTCTAATATTATATCATATAAGATTGCTCATGAAGATTTTTTGATGCAAATTTTTTCAAATTAAAAAAAATCTGTCAACGAGCAATCATCCTTCCTACCTTGGCTTGCTAACTATGCCACTTAGTTGTTGTTAAGAGTTCCACATCGGATAGAAGATGGCATGACAATGTGTTTATAATTAAGTGGGGGCAATCCTCACCTCACAAGCCGGTTTTATGAGGTTGTGTTAAGTCCAACCGCGATTTCTAAGAGTTACCAATAGGAGAGTTCACATTTGTTGATTCCGAGTTGGGAAACCATGAAACTACAAACAAGCAAGTCACAACAATATACTCAGTTTATACCTTTACCAAGAACATCGTCCTTATAAACCGATATTTCTTAAATTCTAGAATGTCATCTCAAACCAACAAATTCACATTTCCCTTAACATGCTTCTATATTGAGTGGTGATTTTTGTGAAGAGTTTCAAGATTTGATATTGAGGGAAGTCATGATTCCTTTGGAGAAATTGAGAGGATGATCAAAGAAGCCGAGAAGTACAAAGATGAGGAATGCCATAAATAAAAAAGGATATTAGCTTGAAGCTTCCGTCACAAGAAAAGAAAAAGATCAATGATATATATATTTATTTGAGATTACAAGTTGAGTATTTAAAAAATAGCGTTTTTGTGAATCATGAAGCTTATATAGAAATGTGCTAAAATGGTTATAGACGCACAAATCACATTTGTTATGCATTCAGAAGATTGTAAAGTCATTAGATGTAGACAAAAATTGTTTGAGAATTCGAGTAAATAATGAAGAACTAAATGCTCCTGAAATACCATATTTTAGTTCAATTGAGAGACAATAATGTACCTTGCTAATTACTCATGTTATTATGATATATTATTTGTTACTTTGTTATAATTGATATGCAAGTTATTTATGTGTTGCTCATAATGAAAGGATGGTACATTAAGGGAGATAGAACAAAAGCATGTTTTTCAAAGTTCTTTTTCATATAACATATGATATTTATAATACTAGTGATCTAAATATTCAACATATTTGTTTTGTTTGTGTGATAATCTTTCACACTTTTAACAAAGTAACTCACAACTAAAATTTTTGAGCAACGGGTAGAAAATATTGATATTCATCATCTCAAATATGATTGTTTGGTTGAGGGGGAGAAATAAATATATTCTGCACTCCTTTCCTCTTCACCGTGGTTTTGTCCCACTGAGTTTTCTTTGTAGGGTTTTTAACGAGAAAGATACATCGGATATTATACTCTTTTTCCATCATTAAGATTTTTTCTCCAAGGGTTTTTTTCTTATTAAGGTTTTAATAAGGCATATCCTGGATGGACATCTATGGAAGAATGTTATGAATATATCAATTAGTGGATGTCCATCAATTAACTTTCCACTTACTTGTAACTCCTACTAACTAGTTAGTGGATTGTAACGTGATTATTCATTTACCTCTTTGTGTCCTATAAATAGGACCTATATTGCAATCTAAAGATATACTTGTGAAGTAATACAATATACTCTCTTGTTCTCCCTTTATCCTTTTCTCTCTATTCTTCTATACAATACAACATTTGCCAATACTTTTGATTAATTTCATAACAAATAAAATATAGAGTATGTTACATTTTAAGATTTATTTACCAATTCCAAACCCTAAGTAACAACTAAAGTGATTTTATTCTGATCTCTTCTGCTCTCTTGATTTCTGCACTCTGAGGTTAGTCACTATAATAACAACTATAGAGATTTATTCCATATGTAAATAAGAAGAGGAATGTTATGCAATCAAGTTTCATTCTCCATGTGTGTGTGTCATTCCATATGACATCAATCATTTTCCAAAATATAGACGCAATGACAATATTTTGTTTCTTTTGAGTGATTTATTTTTCCAAATTTGGAGAACATAAATAAATAAAAGGAGCAACACTTTTTAATGAGATGAAACAACACATTTTTTATTAGATAAAATTTGGATCCGACTAAATAGGCATGTTAGTCTTTGAAATTGTAATAATCAGTCGATTTCGTCTTCAAATTTGCAATTTCGTACCTTAAATTGAAAAATATCAATCAATTTAGTCTTTTATTTTTCAAATATTGCACCACAATTTTAAAAGTTTATACTTGGTTTGATGCAGCAAAAGACGTTTTAGTGAATATGTATGTATTTATTAGTTTTGATATATCTTTACTAAATAACTATTTTGATCGTCGACTAAAATGATTGATATTTTTTAATTTAAAGAGCCTAATTTGCTATTTTGTAAATTTTAGATAGTAAATTGATTGAACTTAGTACTAAAATTTCTATTGTAAATTTTAGATAGTAAATTTACTGAATTTAAACTTAGTACTAAAATTTCTATTTACTCAAACCTTGATTTTTATTTGCTTGTGTTCTATTAGATATATCTCCATCTTGATCTCAACAACCTGTTTGTAAGCAACAAAATGGTGGTGTTCGATCTTCTTCGTAATATGCCCAAAGCATATTCAAATCTGCTTACAAAAATCGTGGAATCAGGAGATGCAAGTCTTACACGTTCAATACACGAGTCGATTTTCTATTCGGCTCTCAACACCAAGATATCATTGATGCATTAAACACTTCTTCTCACCTTCACATTATGGAATTACGAACATTTTTCCTTACACTCTCTTTTCTGATATAAAAATTAAACATCTTAGCCTAACAAATTGCATTTTTTTGCCACATGCTGAGTTTTCTGGATTTAAACATATGAAGACGCTTGTGTTAGAGGAACTCGAAGTAGAGAAGGATCTCTTATTATGTCTTTTAACTAAATAAATGCTTCAACCTAGAAAACCTTACCTTCAAAAATTGTCGATTCCTCTGCACAGTTACCATGATTAGTTCCATATAGCGTCATCTCAATGGTAATTTGCACTAGACTTCCGTGGAAGATTGATATCATCGCCAAAAATTTTGCGTCATTTGATTAACGTGGCTACATTCTGTTATTTCTTCTATTGTTGCTCCTAAGTTATCAATGTTTTGCTTGATTCCATCAAAGGACTGTAGAATTGGAAATTCCACATGCCTTGAATTTGTTGGCTTCTCTCTCTCAACTTCAGAGTCTAAGTATGTCCTTGTCTACTTTCCAAGTAAGTCAAACCACATTCCACATCATCATGTCCACTTTCAGTTTTGATTATTTGTTATGCAAGTTTTTAATGCAGATTGCAAGAATACAAGAAGAAATTAGTCAGTTTCAACATCTCAAAGAATTGGACTTGTATTTCTATGAAAAACACAAGATGAACCTGAAAATAATGACTATTTTTGGGTTTTGAACATGGTTGTGGCTTGTCCTCATCTTCAAAAGTTATGTTTTAGGGGTACTTGCATCTATTAGTTATTCTCTCAAGTCTTAAATATATGCAAATAAAAAAAAATTATTCGGTTCAATTTAGACTAAATACATTATTTAATCTAAATTAAGACTAAGTAATGTAGCACCGAAACATGAAATTGAAGCTGTATGAGTCAGTGTTGGACACAAACATGACTGCGACACATGTAGTTACATTCAATAATTCCATTTTCTCAATATTATTACCGGTGTTGATGTGAATATTGTGTCCTCTTTGTGTTAAGGCTGCTTGACACACCTCAATGGTTTACACGTATGACGTATCATAACTAGCTCTTGGAATTTGTATTGCCTATGATAGGTAATCCCCATTTAGGCAGTCCGAACATTCCTGACCGTTGGATCAAAATTTAACAGTTCAAATTTTAAGTTCGGTATTTTAATTTGGACAATTTGACTTTGATCTAACGGTAACAGTTCAATTTGAATTCCTAACACTTGTTGTCTTTGTGTCACGTTCATTTAACCTGTATAACAACATTTACACATTGATCACAGTTTATTTAAACTCATGACCATGCATGAATTATTTAAACTAATTTATTCTAGATTGCATGTCCGACTTTATTAACGAATCAAAGACAAAGGAAACAACATTCAGAATTTTCTCATAGTCAGTTGAAATCTGTGGAGTTGCATGGTTGTGTTGGCCAGATGATTGCTATTCACTTTCTATAAAATGTGAATGCGCTCGAGTGTATCACTTCGGAGCCCGTGCAAAAATCTATTTAGGAGATGGAGAATGGATGGATGATTTCGATGATCCTTACTGGTTTTCAGCTGGAAGAAACTTGATTAAGGCACAACTTCAAGATTATGTCAATAGAATAACCCAGTTTATATTTCTTTGAGACTAATATTTATCTTTTTTATTTTAGAGTAAGGACTTTTTTTTTTCCCGAGTAGTTTTGTGGATAAAAATTCATTTTTTTCAAAGTGAATAAGTGAAGTGTTTGGGTTTCGAACTCCTGCCTTACATCTATTATGCAATGTCTCTATCAACTGAGTTAAGTTCACAAGAACAGTAATAACTTGTTACCAGTTGAGGAATAATGGTGACAAACTCAGGATTATGTCAATTATGGGATATCAAATTGAGTTTCCTTAAATCATGTGTTTTTGGTGCAGTTACCAGAAACCCTCTGAAAGCTGCTTGCGGGGGGATCTTTAGATCTTCGGAAGGTTTCAGTAGGGGTTGCTTTGCACAAAACCTCTCTACAGACTCAACCTTCATAGCTGAGATTTTTGGTGCCATTCTAGCTATCGAAATAGCTCAAAGCAAGAACTGGAAAAACATCTGGCTGGAAACTGATTCCTTACTTCTGGTGTTAGCCTTCAAAAACCCTCTTTCGATTCCTTGGGCTTTAAGAAATAGATGGTTAAACTGCATGGAGATTACAAAGACTATGAACTTTATGGTGTCTCACATTCATAGGGAAGGCAATACCTGTGTTGATGCCCTAGCTAATATAGGTTTAAATATTGTTGGTTTTTTTTGTTGGCAAGATGCACCTAACATTGTTAGACAGGATGTTATTAAAAATAGGCTTAATTGCACTTTTCCCCCCATATTTTGCTAATTGTACGATTTTGCACCCTATCTTTTTGCCCAATTTATGGTTAGATGGGCCTTCTTGTTTTAATTGCATTTTTCCCTTATCCTTTTGCCAATTGTGCGATTTTGCACCCTCTTCTTTTTTTTTTGAGTGATTTTGCACCCCATCTTTTGTTCCTTTTCCCCTCTTTTAACGATGATTTTGAACAAAACACAATTGGTGCAAAATCGCTCAAAAAAAGAGGGGATGTAAAATCGCACAATTAGCAAAATATAGGGGGGAAAAGTGCAATTAAACCTTAAAAATATGTTGGGAATGCCCAACTATAGATTCACCACCTTTTGAAAAGGTTTGGGGTATATCCTACTTTTCTTCTTTTTGTATGCTTTCTTTTTAGTTGAATGAATCTGGGTAGTGTGCTTTGCACTGCTCTTTGTTTTAAAAAAAAAAAAAGTTATGTGTTTTCAGTATTTCTTTGTTGAATTATATAAATTCTCTAACTACACTATAATTTTTTCATTTTACAGCATGATTCTATCATGAATATAATTTAATTAGGGATGAAGGATCTTATAATCAGGGATGAAAGGATAGGGAGTTAATCATTTAAGTCTTGCATTAAAACATTAAATATAATTAACTTGACCATATTTTTGTAGCAAAACATTATAACTAGGACTTTTGGTTCCAATTGACACCCTGAGATATCATGGTTTCGACACTTTGGTTTGACTATATAAGACTAATCCTCAGTTTTTTGTTTGGTCACACCTAAAGCTCATAGCTGCTTCTATGAGTCAGTTTTGTGGAAATCAAACTTTGATATGTTCATTACAAGCTCATTGTATTTTCCCAACTTATTACAGGCACACTTATTGGTGAATTGGATATATTTTTATTCATCTATATAGTTATCAAAACCATCGTGTTAATCCCTTCAAAATAAAAAACATCGTTTTAAGTTGCGGTTGCAGATGCGATTGCCGTTGCAGTCATTACAATTGCGGTCAATACGAACGCTACGACGGGCGTTGCAAACATTGCGTGATGAAATAATTCTGCTTGTACTAACTATAAAATTGTTTTAGTTTACTCAACATACATTTCATTGAGAAATGTTTGATATACACAGTTGTGAGACACTTAAAAGGTCAAAATTTTCTTTAAATCTCAAGTAGATAAGGACTTTGAGGTCCTGGATTTATTTTTTTTAGATAATTTCAATGAACATGGTAAGCGTAGATCGATCCGGGTCTTACAATGGTTAAAATTCTGATACGGTTACAATGTAGTTTGTACACATGATTGAAAATCATACTGCAATTGCAGTACAATGATGTTGTGGTAATTGCAGATAGAGGCCGAAATTTGAAACTAAGTTGAAACACCTTGAATATGATTACCTCCTCTATAAGAAATATGTGAAAAAAATAATAATGAAAAACACAAACTAGTATATCAGCGAGAAGAACAATCCCTTAAAAAAATTTGTAAGAACTTAAAACAAAATTTGATATATTTGGAGGGACCAAAATTTATTTACACTTTTTCTTAAAACACATTATCCGACCTAACAACCAACTAATGCAAGAGACTAATCTCATCTTCCACGAGGGGGGGCTCAATTGAAATCAAAGCAGTGTTTATTTAAGACTCCCAACACCAAAATTATTAGTAGTTGGAGGATTTAAATTTGAAACCTAGAGAGGATCGAAACATATTTTTCAAGTCATTTAGAAAGAAAAAAGAATTTTCCTCCATCATATTAGCCATGGTTGAACCGTGTTTAACCATGGCTAACTAATTTTTTCAAGATTTTTATATATTTGGATTCTAGAATCTGAACAGAAAAGTCTCTTAAACACGCTTCAAATTTTAGAATTTGAACATCCGTTTTACATGATTTAAACTTCTCTTGTGCCAAAAAAAAATAAAGGAACGAATTATGAAATTTCATTTTCACACAAGAGGAGTTTGAAACATGTGAATGGTGTGTTTTGATTATAAAAACTGGATGTGTAAAATTAACTTTTATTTACTTTGGAGTCTAGATTCTAAACGGCTTAAAATCTTGAAAGAGCATTTAGTCACGGTTCAGCGTGGCTAAAATATTTTTGACTAATTTGTTCTTCTTCAAATGGCAGGAAAACACACTCAGATTCCAGAATCCGAAAAATTGAGGTATTTTGGAATTTTTTGGAGGTGCATGAGAGGCATGGGGTGGAAAAAGAACTTCTCCTCCTCATTCTGTTTGTTCGATAACATTAAATTTGTGAGGCCTTTAAGACCAATAGTCAAAATGAGAAGAAAACCGCTCTTTATGCTTCCAAAATTGCTCTCAGGCACCCAAAAATAATGATTTCACCCCCAACAACAGCTAACCATCGTTCGTTAATCAACGACAATTAACTATTGTTCGTTCATTTTTCAACGTAAGTTAAGTACCGTTCCAGATAGAAACCCATGTGAGAAGCAAGAACACATGTATTAAACATTAAAAATAATTCAACAACAACATACAATAAATACAGCAGCGAAAAATACTAGATGAGTGGTTTGTGAAATTTATAGAAGGTGGGAAAAGAACCTCTATAAAAGAATTTGTTGTGGGGCTTTCATTATGTCACTAATTGTTTAGCCCAAAATCAAGGGTTTTACTTGCTTTGGAATGATATGGACCCTGAGTAGATGTTCATGAACATTATTGTCATATTTTTGTGATTTTTGTAAGGATTATGTGATATTGATACTATAAAAATAGAGTTCAATAGACTTGTTTGTTAGGTAAGAAAAATAAGTATGGTTTTAAAATATGAAGTATGAGAAAGAAAATATTTCATAAGAAACTTTACCTATTGTTGTTTTAAACATCTACCATTTCTTATGTATGTACATGTAATTGCGTCAAAAACAAATGTATGTACATGCAATACTAATATTTACTTTTTTTTACGTATAATTAAAAGTACTTACTTATTTTAGAAAGATAAAAATTAAGAAATTTGTATAATTTAACTTTTCAATTAAATAATGATTTACTTTAAGTAATGCATCAAACAAAATATTACTCCATTTGAAATGTAAAGCTGGTGGATGTTACTCGAACTCCATTGTTATAATTTTTTATCTTAAAGAAGACAACTTTATAAACAACAAAGGTGAAAATACCTAACAAAACCTAACTGAAACCACAACAAGGCCACAAAAATTAGGTTTTTGCTTTCTATTGATCAAGAAATGAAAAAGGTTTCTTCCTTTCTATAAACCGAAGTAACGATGTCAGCACTTAGGATTTTTATATCATTCGTCACATATCTTCGGTATACATTAAGGACAAAACTTCACATATTTTCATCCAAACTATTTTATATATTGTTCAATCTCAACTCTTTTATCTTATGTGAAACATTGACTCACACTTAACAAATCACAATATCTTTTACTCAAGTGTGAGACTCTATCCGTGTATGTAATCTAACACTATGAATCTCTTCAGCTTCCCCATCAAATCGATGAGGGACACTCAGTTGGATCAACACATTGAGTTAAGAGCAATGGCATAAGTGAGTTAGACACCATATTTTAACCAAAAACATGAAGTCATTAGGTATATGAGTTCACTTATATGTTGTTTAATATTAACTCTTCAATTTAGTGTGGACTTTAAGTCATTCTTAACACATTACATCATTTTTCTTAACACATTACATCATCTTTCCCTCAAGGGTGAGATTCTCCACGTCCATGATCCAACACCAGAAATCTCTCTACTCCTACATTAAGTAGAACAAGACAATGAAAATGAGTCTCACCAAGTTGAATCAATACATTAGACTAAGGTAAATCACACAAGTGAGCTGGACATCATTTCATTCTTAAACCTTAAGATATTAGATTTATGAGTTACCTCACTTATATTCCAATCCAACTCTTTCATCAAAGTGAGATTTTAACGCACACACATCATAACAAGTGCATTTTTGTATGTATGTTCATAAGGTTCTTAATTTAAGTCAAACTTTTCTTAAAGATCAAGTAAAAGAAAATCACGAAAATTATGGTTTTGAGATTAAAAGTATTTACATTAAAAACCATACCAGGAATACAATACACCTAAATTTAGTCCAAATAAGAAGTACTACAGTTCCAAATTATCCAATCTCCCAAATATTTTTTCGTACACAATACAATCCAATCTTCCAGATTGATCATGGATACAGAATATAGTTCTTTTTACACCTAAGACTCCAATATTCTTTATATTAGACGATCATTTCAATGGACCAATATGGATGAGTAGGAAAGTTAAAAAATGGAGTGTTGAAAAATTCGTTATTTAAACCCCACTCCTATAGCATAATAATAACAATTGCTGATTGTTTCAAAAATAAAAAATAAAAAAAAATAGCAGTTGCTGATTGTTTATGTGATCATTCTATCGGACTTTTATAAGATATTTCATTATACCAAATTAAATTAAATTTAAAAGTTGATTTCTATAATTTTTCCAAGTTTTTAGATTGGTCTCTCTTTATGTCTCAAAATTTGCACAATAGTTCGACAATTTTTCAAATTTCACATTTTGGTCCCTAAACCTTTTAAAAATTTCAATTTTGGCCCAATTTAAAATTTGACCTTATTTTTTAAAGTTCCCATTTTGTACTTGTTTTCTTTTGATATTTATGCTCTTACCTTGAAATTTTTCAAATTTATAGATATGATTTAACTCTAAATAAGCTAGTGTCATTTATACGAAACAAAAAACATCAAGATTGAATACATTTAATAAATTAATCTAAACAAAGAAAATGATTTTGTTTAGATGACATTTTGTACATTAATTTTCTTGCTTTTTGTTTATGTCATGCGACAACTTGTGGGCATATATTCTCCTATAACATTCGCAGAAACTTAGATATATAGCAAGACAAAATATATTCTTCATGAAGATTCGCAGATATATAGATACATATAGCATTTGTAGGGTTTTGTCAAAAAAATTAATGAAGAAGCATTTGTAGGGTATCATAGTCACGCATATTGTTCTCATATAAATAATCATATATAAAGAGGCGTGATGGAAATGCAAATTTTAGCCTATCATTGCATACTAAATTTATGTTAAATTTCATGTCATAGATTATTTTAGATGTAGGTGGGGGCACATAATTTGCTAGTGCCAGCTTTGGTGCCATATAATTTGCACCACGTCTTTGACTTATTATTCAGGTTCTTCATGTTGCCAACTTACCATGTTCTAGTAGGTACGTTTGTTGCCTCTACCATATTGACCATATGATCATGTTTGATCATAGATATAATATGAATACAAAGAGAGGGTAAGATTAAGTGAGAAGTGCATGATGTTGTTTTATGACATTTTTTAAATCAAGGCATAACTTTATGTGTAGATTTTTTTTGTTGACTTAACTTTTATGTTCTGAAGAGAAAGGATCCGATAATCAAATGTTAAGTCGAGATTTAAGTAAAATTTAACTAAAACTACAACCTGCTACCCTAGATTTAGCAAAAAGTTACATGATTTAGAGTTTCAATAAAAACTACTTTGGTACATAATCTAAGGAAAAAATAACAAAAGCTAGAAATATAATTAAAGCTACGGTGTGTGTGACCTTGATTTAGTTTGTAAAGAAATTAAAGGACAGAAAAAGTATCTTTTGAATGGAGGAAAGAAAGTAAAATAGAAGGAATGGAATATTTTTTGTCATTGTCCTTCCAAAGCAATGAAAGAAATGTCCGAATGAGATACACTCATCCACATTAGTCATGCAAGGAAAATCACACAAGTAAACTGCATGATGAAAATATCAAAAAAACTTTATTCCTTGTGACACATCTCATATGTACTATAAGTGTTATGTTTATGTTAGTAGACATTTGTTTTTTCTTTTATTTATGTTTAAGAAACAATTGTGTTGATTTTGTTTAAGAAACAATTTTATTGTCCATGAGGTACTATATCAAATATTTTAGATATTTGTATCATTTTAGCAATAGTTAAGGAGATGAAAAAAAAGGAGATGAATTTTTACCACTTAATCCAATCCATTGTCGGTCAAATATTGTATTTTTTAATGTAATAATATAAGTTTTTGTTGTGTTTTATTTAATCATTTGCCTTAGTCATCTCCTTGATTGTGATTTATCAAGAGTTATCATAATTTAAAACAACAGCATCACCATCGTTGGTTGACTATAACACATTACAAATATATATGTTCGCAGCTATCAGAAAAGAAAAGTACCTTACGTTTTCATTTATTTAATTCTCCCAATATATAATATGAATTTGGGAAGTTTTTATTTTCAATTTGGTTTGAAAAATGTGGTTGGTGACAACTGTTTGGTAAACATGTGTCTTCTTCTATTTAGTCATCATTGAATAATTAAGAAGAAAAAAAAAATCTTAACTTTCACAAATACTGGCTCAACAGTTCAAAATATCGAAATTGTTTGATCAAATATTGAGATTGATGATTGAACTCCGACTTCTTCAGACCATCCACAACATATAACAGGTGAAGCACCCTATTAAAGAGGTGTCTAATTAATATGGTGTTAAATAGATGAAGCACCCACCACTGTGAATAACCTCACTTACGTGAGTAGATTTCTGATGATTACTCCAATTTCGTTGTCTAAGATCGATAAATTTATTAAATTATGAAAACTATCGTGTTCTTCCAATTAAACAAAAATTGCAGCGTAATCTTCGTTGTCATGATACGGACTAAATGCGGAACATTGAAACCGTGCTAATCCTTTGACTTTTAATACTTCAAACTTAGCTACCATTTCAATCATCAAGTGAATTAGGTTAGCAACAAAAACATAACACGCCCTAGATTTTTTAAGCAGCCAAAATATATTAAAAGTCCAAGCACAAAATATGCTTAAGATGGAAAAAAAAATAAAGGAACAAGAGGATCAAACTCCCAACAAAACAATACTAACAAACAAAACTCAATCGGAAAAATAACTCAGACCAGAAAAAAACATTAGTCCACAAATATTCAAATCAACTAGATCCAGTTAATTATTAGTTCATATAATTAACTAAATCTATTTGAATTTCAATCTATGAAAGATCTATTGAACTTTACCAATGATTAATCTCTTTCAAAGAATTTGATTAACCATATTTAATGAGTTCCACTCAAATCAAATATTGGTTCTCAACTTATGTTTTTACACGTTAAAATATGAGAAATGCTAACTTGTGGCCTTAAAGTACAAGTTAAAAAGTTATAAAGATATAAATATTTTTTTGAAACTTGTGTATTCAATGTTGTAAAAGTTTAACGATTTATGTTTTCAAAACAATTTTCTTTACTATTATTTCTTTTTTTAGCTCATTAACTTTTGCACTAAAGGCGCAACTTAGCATGAGGCTTTTTTACTAAATAATTAAATTAGATGTTAACTAGTAAACTCATTTGAGTTGGTCCAGTGGTATTGACGTGAGACTTGGGAGTGTGCTCCTCCTTGAGGTCTCAGGTTCGATTCTATCCGGTGTCAATTTGGGTTGACTAATTTAGTTTCTTCAAAAAAAGATGTTAACTCGTAGAAGTATAATTTCTCCTAAAATTTTTTAGAAGTAGAGGTAGAATAAAAAACCATAAAAAAATATGTTTTTTTAAACAGCAAATATTATTAAAACCAACCCAGCAAATATTTCATGGAATGGAATATCGTAACAACACGGATGTCATATATAGGCGGAACACTCACACCCACCGCAAAGCTAAAACTCCATAACACCAAAACTAGCACAGACACAAGTTATGAACTTATAATTCGGTATTTGACAACCGAATTACAGCACCATAGCTACATCTAGGCAAAGCTGCAACACGCTAAAACAATACCCAAATGCGCCCAAAACCAGTCCCTAACTACACCAGAAAATTGTCAAACCTATAGTGCAAAACAGAGACTAGCCGAGGCAAATCACCCAAAAAACCAGCGACATCAGCAACATAGAGGACAACAATAGCTGCACAAAGACAACCGCAATAGCAACAAACCAGCAGGGAAAAAAGACAACACCTAAAACCTGCTAAAACCTCAGCACAACCACTAAATATTACAGCCGCCCACGTTTTAGGCACTCTTGAGGGTTCCAACGCCATTTGTAATACATACAAGAAAAGGTATTCGGCCTCAAGAAACTCCACTGCCACGATAGAACAATGACGTCCTCCATTATGGAATCTGCCCCATACACCTCATTATTAAAGATGAGGTTGTTTTACGCTTTCCAAATGGTCCACGCTGCAGCATGCCAAATCAACTGATAACCCTTCGGAATCCACTTATTAGATCCCATATCAGTCCAACACTCCCAATGGATAAAAAGATTCGGCAGAACCATAAAATTAAAATCTAACCACCTCATTAATGTGTGCCAAACCGACCTTACCACCTGACAATGGAGGAAGATATGATTTGATGACTTTTTCGAACCATTACAAAGGAAACAATAGGTCGTATCCCTCAACGGAAGGACTTTCTTCACACGGAGATTTATCCGGGTTGGGATTCTATCATATAAAACTTTCAAGAATAGGCCACCACTTTTGATGGAGCCGTGCTTTTCCAAATATTGCCGAAAACCCTCCTTTCTAAGCCACCGAGATTGTCATTCACTTAAACATCCTCCTCTAATTTCTTATACATAGAGTTCACAATAAAAACACCATTTTCCTCCAACCTCCACCACCACAACAAGTTTTCCCCTTGAATCAAACGCCACCGCCACTTGGCCAAATGACTCAAGTTTACCCGCTTAACATCCCTGACTCCCAATCTACCCATAGCCTTCGGTTGATAAACCTGGGACCACTTAATCCAGCTAATTTTTCTTCCCCCTCTCCACCCATCCCCAAAGGAACTCTCTTTGAATTCTAACAATCTTTCTCCACACCTTCATTGGCATCTTAGCAAACGATAAATGATAAATTGGAATTATGTTTAACACCGAATTGAGAAAAAGAATCCTCCCTCCCAGACTATTAAACTTGTTTCCCCATGAGGACAACCTTTTCCTTAAATGCTCCAATAAAGGATCCCAAGTAACTTGCCTCCCCGGGTTTGACCCAACCGATAGAACCAAAAAAAAAAAGGAATTGGTCCTTGGCTACAATTAAGGAAATTACAAGCCTATGAAATATGAAGGCACATTTAACCCAATAAAACAACTCTTTGAGAAGTTTACTTTTAAATCAGATGCCATAGTAAACCCCTCAACAACGTTTCCAACGTCCAAAAATTCTACAAAGTTGCTTTCCCTATACAAAATGTGTCATCAACGTATTGGAGGTACAAAACAACCAACCCATCTCTCTTGAACCGAAATCCTTCAAACAAATTAAGACTCGATGCATTCCTCATCAAAACGCTAAAAGCTTTCGCCACCAAGAGAAAAAGGAACGGAGCCAAAGGGTCCCCCTTCTTAAGTCTTTTTTGCATACTGATATCTTCTGTCGGACTCCCATTCACAAGAATCAACATACTACCTCAAAAAACACACGCCTGAAGGTGAGAAAAACACGAGAATGGGGGGTTGAATTGTGTTTGCTTTTTCTTCGTTTTCTCCTACTGAAGTCACTGATCAGAAGCAGATAAAGTTCAGCTTCTGAAGTGATAATCAGAATCTAAATGCAACGGATAAAAACAGAGAGAGAGAGAGAGAGAGAGAGAGAGAGAGAGAGAAGAAAGACACAAAGCAATTATACAGGTTCCTTCCACAAACCGGAAGTAGTCCTGTCCCCCTTGCACTTCCAAGGAGAATTCACTAAAATGTAATGTCAAATTACAACTGCTCAATGCTACAACTAGCACGAGACTTCAAATTACTCAAGCACAACTGCAAGAGATTTCCTATGCTCAAGCATACAAGCAAGAGACTTCCAATGCTCAAGCGCAACTGCAAGAGACTTCTATTGCTCAAGCACACAAGCAAGAGACTTCTAATCAAACAGAATTACAAAGAAATGTGTTTGAGTTTGAACACTTGATATACAATCAGTGATGTTCACAATACAAATCAGATACAAACTCTTAAGACTATAGAATTTCTAAAATATGAACTTTGATAAGAAATTCTAAGTGACTTTAAATGCAGAACAATAACAGAGTTTGAACTTTGAATTGTTGTAAGAGTCTTACTTTTGTGTGTATCTGTATACGCGTATATTTGTATATCCAACTAGTAAGTCTTCACTCCTTTATATAGAGGTGTAAAAGATACGTTGGACAATTGTCAGCACACAAAGAGTCGTTTGAAGCTTGTTGATAATCACCAATGATCTTTTGCCAGATATGGTTATTGTCCTATGAAGGATCAATTTTAAATGCATTCCTAGTTTTAAGGAACATTTCTATAGGCAGAGCTGTTTTCCTTATCTTCTTTTAAAGACACGAACATAGTAGTGGAGGAAGTGGTTGTACAGTTCGTACAATTGTCCTTTGTCAACGCTCTTGATAGAACAACATCCAATGCTTGCAAGGTTTAGACGTGATTAAATCATTTGAACAGCCTTTGAAGCTTTAAATCTTTCATCTCCTGATGAACTTTAGCTTCTGGTGATCTTGCTTCTGATGAGGTGCTTCTGACGAACTTGCTTCTGATGATGTCATCACTTCAGGAGCACTTGTACTTCAGATGCACTTTTCTTCAGATGCTTCAAGCTTCCTTTTTATTGATTCCTTTGCTCTCTTTTGTTCTTTGATAGGCAAAACCGCAAGTGCACGGTTTTACCGAAGTAGTAAAAATAGAGTATCGTTCCGACAGGAAGTTATGAACTTATTTAACAATGATTAGAATGAAAGTTTTAAAAGTTAAAAGGTTTAGTTTTTGTTTTGAAATAAAATAAAAATAATAATAAAAAGGTGCCTTGGGATTATTGGTTCATCATAATAACAAATCCTTCACA
>Ga0228711_1002657_pt1 | contig 27613 bp, 20 predicted proteins | sample MedpolnodulmetaG_2_FD_177996 | JGI IMG/M metagenome (GOLD analysis project Ga0228711, IMG submission 177996) | Root nodule microbial communities from Medicago polymorpha collected in Santa Monica, California, United States - brown nodules | ecosystem: Host-associated > Plants > Roots > Nodule... | reverse complement strand
AAAAAAAAAACTCAAAACAGGTTGGTGCATGCATACCAAGATATATGTTGGACTAAATAAATTGCAACAAAATTAACAAATTGAACTCACCTGCTTCCTGACACTGCTTCTAAGCTCCAATTCATCCTTGATACTACACCAACCATTCCTTTCAACCCATTTTTTGAATCTATTCACAGGATTTCCTTCCACCTTCCAATATTCAATCTCATCAATTGCTCTGTACTTGGTCGGATGTAGAGTGGTGGCCTACTCTATAACTAAGAGACCGAACATCATTCATTCACCATGAGATCAGTTAGTGAAAATACTTAGAATCATGATAATCTTGGCATGACGTAAAATTAGGAGCTCAACTCAATCATACCTCAATTAAGACTGGTCTTTGTTCTTTTATAGCAATTTTACGTGCGGTATGAACTGCACTATAAACAGCAAGTGCATCATTTCCATCTACTCTGATACTCCATATTCCATAAGCTTGACCTTTCGCCACAATACCATCACCTAATCAAACACCAAAATATAAGTTTCTAGTTTTTCTAAAATTGGAAGTTAATCACAGAGACATGAACATGATATAGACCCTATTTGGACAAACAACTTAATTAAGTGCATATACATTATGTATAAGCTATATCTATAACAAAAGATAGAATAAAGTCAAATTGTTTTCATACAAGGTATAAGATGTCTTTGTAGCTATCCTGGAGACCTTATGGAAATAAGCTAAAAACAGCTTATCGACTTGTCATAAGTTGTTTATATAAGCTTTCTCAAACAGTCTAACAAGTATCTATGTGAATAGATAAACTCAAGTAAATCAGTTCAAACAGACATATATTTAGTCAAATAAAAAGTTAAAAATCAGTGAGATATCAAATTTGGGTATGGAGGGACTAAGTAATTTTCAGACAAAAAAAAATTGGGACGGATTTCTATTGAGTACTTCGTAATTGTTCTTCGACAGGGGTACTGATGGCCCATCCATTGCTGCGACAGATAAAAAAAACTGGAGCCTCCATTACTGCTGCAAAATTCATACTGGCATGAAAATCTCCCTGCAATATTTCAAATATGAGCAATTAATATAGTGATGTGTTATTCTATTATTACTTAAGAGAGAAGGCTCATATTCATCATCACGCTAGTACCACCATCCCCACAAAAAGTTACTGCACAAGCACTTTTGCCATCCATTTTAAGCAATTAAGCAGCACCAACAGCTTGAGGAAGTTGTGTTCTGAATTTCTTCTTGCCAAACAGCATGAGTTGTTTTATTTGAACATCTATTTGTATGACAACCTAATGGACAACCATATTTTTACAAAGAAATGCATGTATTGGCACGAAAACCAAAGCAATAGAGAGAGAAAGTAAAAATATAATGTGAGTATGTGAGAGAAAGTTGTCACAAAAGTTGTTATAAAATGGTTGTACAAATATCATTTCTCATTTTAAAATATTAATAATTTCAGAGACTAAATTATATTACAAGTGTCTTAAATTGGTGATTCACATTTGGGAGTTTCAGTTGTCCTATTTCGTTTCTAGAGATCCACAATAGCAGAAATTGTAACATAGCAAAATATAAAAATGAGTTGAATTTGAAAAGAAACATGAGGGAATTTCAATGCCTTGGGGCAGAAGCAAACCTGAAGCAAGATATATCATCAGAAGAAAGCGCAGCTGCTGATGCAATGTTAACTGCTTCTTCTCCCATTGAGGTGAGGTAGAAGGAAATTCTTCCTTGCCTCTGTACCAGAAGAATATGCTGTCCATAGTTTGAAGAGTGACCATCTCAGAATACATCCTCACAGCCATTTCTTTGCCTAGAGTCTAAATTTCTGAACCTCAAAATACCTTCCTGTCAACAACTTCACTACATGATATGAATCTTGGGATTGATCTCTATAGAGGCACTAAACTTCAGCCTTGGTGTAGAGTGTAGACAGCATACCATTCTTTTTTATGTTGCCTAGAGTCTAGATTTCTGTCACCTGTGGTAAATAATATGGTGCATATGCGCCAAATACTTTTCCAACTTTCACCGCCCATTGTCCTACACTCATGGTATTTTATGTATTGAGTAAAATCTTGTGCTTTTAGCTCTAGCTGCTAGAACTTTTAGATTACTGATGACAAGAAACAGTCTCAACCCAACTCAAGCCACTTTAAGCCCTCATTCTCTTCAAATTGGTGAGTCAGCGCTGGAAATAGCCCATAAAACTTCAAAGCTTAATAGTAGTTCCAAGCATATTTCACTGAGGCATTGTCCTCCTTAGGTTGATTACTCTTCACCTGGAACTGAGAAGCTGAGTTTCTCATTTAACAATCCATCCAACTGCAACCAGGAATCTTCTGAACATTCTTATTTCTCATCAACTCTCTTACTTGTGCTGATCCTTCCCAATCTTCCGAAGTTGCAAGTATGTTAGACAATTGTATATAAGCACCTGAATTTCCAGGATCAAGCAGAATAATTTTCTCTGCAGCCATCTTTCCGATAGTCTTATTTCCATCGGATACGCAGCCTCTTAATACTGATAACCACATGTTTGCATCAGCCTGAAAAGGCATCTCTTCAATAAGATACATTGCTTCCCCAAAACAGCCAACTCTGGCAAAAAGGTCTACCATGCAAGAGTAATGTTCAATCCCTGGATTTATATCATAGTCATGCTTCATAGTACGGAACAGATTCCTTCCTTCTTCTGTAAGACCACAGTGATCACAGGCTGAAAGAACCCCAGTAAAAGTGATAGCAGAAGGCCTCACACCACTATACCTCATTTCATTAAAAAGGGTTAGTGCTTCTATTCCATATCCATTTGTCGCATATCCCATCAGCATTGTATTCCATGAAACTTCATCAGTTTTAATCATTCCATCAAAAACTTTTCGTCCCATCTCAACAAGACCACATTTACAATAAAAATCAACAAGTGAGGTAGAAATTATTTGGTCAGATTCAAGCCCCAAAGTAATAGCTTTACCAAATACCTGCTCACCGAGTTCAAGGGATGATTTAATAGCACAAGCACTTATAACACTAGCAAAGCTAAACTTGTCCATTTTCACATCCAGCTTATTCATCCTAGAGAAAGTATCCAACGCCTCACTTGGACATGCATTCTGAGTGAGGCCAACCAAGATTGAATTCCATGAAATCAAGGTTTTATTAGGCATCGAGTTAAAAACTTCTTTTGCATCTTCAACTCTTCCACAATTACAATACACAGTAATCATAGTATTAAGCAAGATCGCATCATAAACTTTGAGCTCACCAAACAACTTGCAAGTGTCATGGGGGTGTTGACATTTGGAGTATGCATCAAGCAGAGTACTAGCAACCACAATATCATGAGTCGCCCCAATCTTAAAAGCATGATCATGCATTTGCTTCACAAGTTCGACATTGATCAAGCTACTGGCAGCACTCAAAATGTTTGCAACAGCAGAGAAATCTCCCCAAACCCCATTCCTGCGCATTTTGTTGAATAGAGCCAATGCTTCCATTTCCTCACCATTGGACACGTAACCTGAAATAACCGAATTCCACAGCACAGAACAAGGATCAACCTTGTTATCAAAAACCCTTCTTGCATCACTCATTCTACCGGCATTTGCATAACCCGACACCAAAGCAGATAAAGAAAAATCATCAACTTCCTTCACAAAACCCACGAGCCGAGCAGCACTATCCAAATCACCACATTTCCCATAAAAATTAACTATCGAACTACACAAAACCTTGTCTTGTTCGAATTCAAAACCATCAATAAAAACACGCGCATGAACTTGTTTTCCGCAATCAAGAGCAAACAAATCAGCACATGCACCAAAAACAGTTGACAACACAAACGCATCACGGTGGACCGTTTCCAAAGGGTCCAAATTCATCTCCTTAAAAAGTAAAAGCGCATTTCTAGGATACCCATGTCGAGAATAACCATGAATCATCGAATTCCAAACAAGAGGATTCTTCATAGGCATGGCGTTGAAGAGAGCCTGGGCTTGTTGAAGATCACCCGACTTGGAAAGCGTCGAAACAATGAGGTTCCAGGAGTAATGGGTTTTGTGGGGCATGGCATGGAACAATTCCAGTGACTTGGTTTTGTGACCTAAGTTAATGTGAGCTTCAATGAGGGTGTTCCATGAGAAAGGATTTGGTTGCGGCATTTCGTCGAACAGTTTGGTTGCATCATGGAGAGAGGCGCGGCGAGAGTACTATTGGAGGAGGCGGTTGGTTGTGATGACGGATGAATGTAGATTACCGGTTTTGATGAGTGAGAGGTGAAGTTGTCTTGCTTCACGAAGCGTGCGGCACACGCTATGTAACTCCATAGTCATAACTTTCACACCTCTTCTTCATTCCTCATTCTCTCTTTCTCTGTCATTATATGGTGATACATATGCTTTTATCTACAACGAACATAATAAAAATTAATCAAATTTATGGTAAAATTATAAGAAAAAAATGTTAAATCAAAACACAGTATTTTGTTACATAAGATCAGAATAATGTTTTTTTCCAATATTGTTTTCATTGTTTTTTTGAGATTTAAATAACTTTTTATTTGATAATTCAAGTAATATTATAAAAATGATAAAATATTTGAAATGAATGATAAAAATAGAAGAAAAATTTCAACCAAAAGCGTGTATCACATTTATAGAATAATCCTGCTACTTGAGAGACTACTTTCATGACAGCATGTTGGTATTTGTGGAATTGGCGAAACATATCTATTTTTGAATTAAGATTTCAAAGACCAAGCAATCCAACACTGGTAATTCAAAAGTTTACTAGAGAAATAGAAGACAATAATAAACTGGTGCATAAAAGTCCGCATCAAAAGGAAACTATATACATCGGTTGGGTGCGACCTCAGATTGGTTGGGTTAAGCTTAATTGTGATGGTGCTTGGAAGGGATCTGGTACTCTTGCAGGGTGTGGAGGGCTTCTTTGAGACTCTGATGGCAGATGAATCAAAGGCTACTTCAAGAAGATTGGAATATGTGATGCTTTTCATGCTGAAATGTGGGGCATGTACATAGGTTTGGACTTGGCGTAGAGGGAGAATACCACTCATCTTATAGTGGAGAGTGACTCAAAGATTTTGGTCGACATGATTACTGAAAATTGCAATTTTGGTGGAACGACTCCTACATTGGTCAAGCGTATTCGACAACTTTTGAGTTTGAGTTGGACTGTCAAAATTACCCATACTTGACGTGAAGGCAACAAAAGTGCAGATTGGCTTGCTAATTTCAGCATTTCGATGGATTCTCTTGAGTTTCATATTTTGGAGAATCCCCCTAGTGAGCTTAGAGTCTTTTGTTTGATGATATTTCCAGGGTTTGCATGCCTAGGAACGTCCGTTTAATTTCTTAGTTTTCTTTCTCTTTGGGCTTCGGCCCTCTTTTATACCAAAAAAAAAAAAATGTTAACTTCTCTAGTCACGACAATTAATGAATATGACAACATAATTGAGATTAATTTATATGCATTGGTGGTGTAAAACATTTTTTACACATGCATCTAATCAAATTACACGATAGTTTCATTTTTATAGATTAGTTTTTAAAATATTTTCATAAATATCTATGTGACATGATTTGATTGCATGCATGTGTAAAAGTTTGCGTTGTCGATGCATACAAATTAAACCTAAATAATTAGTGTAATGCATGATTTGATTTGATTTGTGAAATATAAAATGTTCATCGGATGTTAGTGTAATGCTATTTTTCGCTAAGAGGCGGTGCATTTTCTATTTTCTCTAGTTGTAATCCTATTTGGAGTTATAGAGTTGAGTTGTTTTTTCTAAGTATATAAAATTGTGTATATATAGAAAATAGTGACTTCTAGGGTGTGGACGTAATTAATTCCTTCACAAATTAACATAAAGACTAATTCGTCCTTCGTAAGGAAATATCATTGACTAATATGGGTATTAATTTTTGCTATGGATTCTATTAAGCTGTTAGAAAATTGTGAGGGATTAAATTGGACCTTTGACTTTCATGACTTCAAATAATTAGTGTGTTGAACTCCAAATAATTTGGTACCATGTTACTAGTATTACTGGTTCCTAATAAAGGTATGCTACCAATACTTTTGTATTACTTTACCATCAAGTGTATGAATGAACATAAGAACAAAAAGAGTTAAAAACAAGATAAAAGAATGAAAGAAAAGTAAAAACATGCTCTCCTTTTATTTATTTGAGTAGAAAATAAGAGAAGAAGTATCTTAAGTAAACATGTGTCAATCATTAATGTATTTTTCTATTAAGGGAGAAGATGCCCTTAGTGGAGTCATTTCCCCTCCTGATCAGATACGTCTATATCAAGTAGAGGGTCCAACCATCACCCCTCACAAGCCGTTAAATATGAAACTGATTATTGGACAGCAAAATTAAAGTAGTCATGCAATTTCAAACAAGAAAGTTTTATCCTTGTTCCTTAACTTGAACATCTTTTCCCAACTTCTGGTGCAATCCTGGGGAGGCTTAATGTCCCCAATCTCTTGCCTCATAATAGATAGCAGTAGTATTAAGCGACACAAGCTGCAAGGATCCAGTCTTAGCAGATAATTTCATTGTTAGTTAAGCAAGAAGACAAAATAGTAAGGCTTAAGTTTGCAGAAATTCAAAGGTGTGCTGCAGTGTGTATAATGTTTGGACCACAAGAAACCGTTTTTGTTTTTTCTTTGGCATTTGTGTAAAATTTGTGAGTGTGATAGAGATAGATATTGAGATTGAATGAAAAAAGTGATCTGTTGCGGACCATGGTCTATTTTAGCCGCTCCCAAAATTCTATGCTAGCAAACATCATAGATTTAAGATTTTAAGTTACAATAAAAGAAAAAGAAAATGATAAATGTGGGTTTAAACGAGAATATATTGAAGAGTTGTCCAGCCCCAATGTTCAAACTTTTGAATATGTTTAAATGAACCATCATGAGTGCATTCTGCATCAACAAGGACCTGAATCAAATCTCAGCATATGATCAAAATTTTAAGGGTAAAAACTAAGCAAGATGAATTCGAAGTAAAGCAATAGTTACTTTGTCATAGCCATAGCTTGCAGTCTCATTTTCAGATGTAGTCTTATATAATTCTCCTTTAGTAAGACCTATAACTCCAGAATGTTGTCCATAATATGAGTTTAGCACCTAAATCACCAAGAAGGTCTAGAATCATACAAAGTTTAGCACCTAGCTAAACATCAGATTTGCAGAAAAACCATTATAATTCTGACTTTAGCAAATAAAAAAACTATATACAAAATTTCTCTTTCAACAAAATGCATCCTTAAAAGAAAATATTCTTATTTCGTATTCCAAGTCTTACACATGTTCTCCATTAGATAAATCAAGTCTTAAACCCAAAATCATAGTTAACAATAACTAAACATTTGTGCAAGTCGTATCTTGGTTTGATACAGAACTGAACTCAATTGATGTGAATCTTTAATGTGTAGCTATTTTAGACATGAATATCATCTTAAAACCCAATCCATTATGATGGATCAGATTCACTGTGATAAATCCTGATTCATTCTAATGAATCGCTATCTAAACACAGTGTAGGTGTAGCTAACAAATTTTCTTTTGTAATTTGATATATGATTTGATTTTTAATTATTTTAAGTTTCATGAATCATATTCGATGTACCATGTCACTTGTTTTTACTTAAAATTACATTTTTATTATTAATAAAGTATCTTACTATTCATAATAAGATTTGATTCACGATTTGTAAAATAGGTCTTTGATTCACAATTTGAATCTCATTTTGATAAACATGCTCAAAAACGTTTTTTCTTTTAACATTATTCATAAACAATAGAAGGACATAGAATATAAACAATACTGGGTACAAAAATATCTACCAGCAGCAGCATATAGGTCCAGCACATGACCCCCTGGTGCTCTACTTTAAGCAATAACAACAGCTCCAGAAGATGCATCAATTCCATATATTTGATACAAAACAACCAACCATAATCAATAACATTCAAAATCCATATATGATGGGGAAACTAAAACTAGTTAAAGGGACAACACACAACAAGATAATTTACCTTGGTGATTTGTGATTTCTTAATCTTTGAAATTATCATCTAATACGATCATTCTTCAAGGGTCGGTGAATCGAATATCATCTGTGATACACTTCTGTTTGAATACATGGATTCCACTTTCAATGGGGACTAGGGCATTGTTTTCATCTTGATACATAATCTCCATGTGGTTCCATTCATCTTCTAAAAGTGCTTCATCCAAATTATCTTCGAATTTTATCGTTTGAAGATCAAAAATATATGTATGATCTGGTTCAACGGACAAATGGGGAAATCTGTCCCTAGAGTCAAGTTTACATTCATTGCCATTGATGATCACGATGGGATAGATTGTAGATTTGACAAATATCGAACTGGGAACAAGACAAAGTGCTATAGCAGGGAACTTGTTACGAAACCAAAAGGAACTTGACCCTTTGCTGCTACAGTGCTCAAACCAATCTGGAATTCTTGATCTTGGCAAATAAAACATGGTACTTCCAGCTTCATGCAATTCCTGTTAAGTCATAAAAGTTCATAATAGCAAATTTTAGTACTTCATTATATAACTTATAGCATATAAATTATATTCAAAAACATTTAAAAAACCTGATTCATAAACATTTCTGTACAAGTCCAAGATTTGCATCCTCGTGCATACAATATTTTCAAGTTTGGCGCTATTCCTCTAACTTCTTGAAGATAAATGCATTCATCCACACAAAGTTCCCTTAGCAAATGACATTCTTTTATGCATTCTGGAAGAATTGTGAAATTATTATGGGCTAAGTATAATTCTTTTACATTAACAAACCATGTGAGAGTTATTGGAACAAATTCATCTGAGAGATTGCAGAATGCAAAATGAAGAGATTCTACGGTTGAAGAAACCATTGAGCTCACTTTATCTTCAGCCTCATCTGATTTTGGGAATTGCCATCCTTCTGAAACCCAGCCAATTATCTCAACTAGTTTTGGCATCGTGAGAATGCAACTTGGTAACTTGAACACTCCACAACAACGCAGCTGCAATGTTTGGAGATGAGTGAGATTTTGAAATGAATTTGGCAATTCTTTTAAGGTAGTTTCCTCCAACACAAGGTTTTTCATATTTTCCATCTTTCCTAATATTTCTGGAAAACTCTCAAGATTTGTGCAAAATGAAAGATTGAGTTCGTCAAGGGATATCAATTTCATAGGTGGAAATCTCCTAAGCTTACGGCAAACTTGGGCACTCAAGACCTTAAGTTTTTCCAAGAACCCAACCGATTCGTGAATTGTAGTTAAATTCTTACAACGTTCAAATGAAAGAAATTCTAAATTTAAAAGAGAAGATGCATCAGGTATTTCTGTCAAAAAATCCGAGTCATTAAAATTCAAAATCTTCATATTCAAGAACTTCTGCAAATAATCAAATACAACATAAATAAACTAACAAGAACCAAATGCATGAATTAATAATGTCGCAAATGAATTTATTAATTTACATATCAATGAAATGAAATCACTATACAATTACCTTCAATAAGTCAATCAACTTGATAGATGTTAAACAACTTATTGGCAACTTGAATATGGCAAGTTTCTTTGGATGGAAGTCACATGGCAAGTACTTTGAAGGATATCTCCACCACTCGACTACTCTTAAACTATTTGGAAGATGCTTGGGTCCTTTGGAAAAACGGCCACCTCTTATAATTAGGGTTTTTAGGTTTTTCATCTTCTTGAAGGCTATTTCATCCAATTCTACCTGTTCTTCCTGCATCAGAAATATGGTTTTGACTGCACTAGTTCCCTTTTAACATAAAAAAGAATGAATGATCAACCATACTTACATTAGATGTTTATGCATATAATATTCATATATACATAAAAATGTACATAATTTATAAGAAAAATATAAAAACAAATGTGATATACAAGCTTTTAATCATTTAAAAAGATAATTTAAGGTTATAGAAGAAAAATAAATTATCCACGTCATTCATACTTACTGTATTGTCTTCTAGAACATGAATTATATCTTCGTGAAACCATAATCGACTACGTTGTCCAGGTTCGTCCGGTGATTCCAATCGAACAATTTCTTTAGCCATGTCCTCTATCAAGTTATGTAGAGTCAATTTACCAGGCCAACTAATCTTTATGAGGGATTTTTCAACCAATACTCCAATATGATATTTCATGCAAGCATCGTAATGAGCATGAAGCATATTTTCTACATCTGGCAATGCATATTCTGTTCCTGTGTAGAAACAAGCTATGTCAAGAAAAACACTTTTCTCATCTTCCTCCAAAGCATCAAAACTTACTTTGAGTATATTTTGGATCTCTTTATTAGGAATGATTTCATATCGATGTAATGCAGATTCCCATTCTTGTATATTCTTTCCAAATAAATTGGAACCTATTACTATCAAAGCCAATGGAAGTCCAGAAGCATAGCCGATTGCACGCTTCAACATATCAAAGTAACTCGGATGAAATTTTTCTGTTTTAAAAGCTTTCCAAGTAAGCAATCGAAGAGCATCTTTCTCGTTTAACACATCTACTTCATATGTTCTATTAACCCCGTGATTTGACAACAAATGTTTGTCCCTAGTTGTAATAATAACTCTGCGTCCAGAACCAAACCAATCAGATCCTCCAACCAAGGCCTCCAGTTGTGCTATTTTATCAACATCATCTAAAATCAAAAGAACCTTTTTTTGTCGGAGTCTGTACTTTATTATTGAAATTCCTTGTTTGACACTTGTTAACTTAATTTCCTTTTCTCCAAGGGTTTCTGAAAGAAGAATCTTTTGGATATGTTGTAACGCGTGTTTGTATGAATTTTCTCTCACATTTTCAAGAAAACACAAAGCTTCAAAGTGGTCGGCAATAAAATTATAGATGGCTAGAGCAAGTGTTGTTTTACCAATCCCGCCACTTCCATGGATTCCAATCATGTTGACCTCGTCATTGGACCCAATATCAAGAAGTGAATTTATTTCTAGAACTCGAGGCTCTACTCCAACTGGATAGTCAGCAACGGGTAAAGGCACACAGTTCATCTTGTTGGAAACATGTTCAACGATATTTCCAATAAACTCATATTCATATCCATTCCTACCAAAGCAAAACAAATTGAGATGAGTCTTAGTAAAATATTTCCTCTATCGTACAGTGAGTGTCAGACTTACTCATTTCGCACATAATAAGAAAAAACTATATTAATATGAATTTTTTTAGTTTCTATCTAATAACGGAGATTGTGACATTGTTGTTAACGAGGGTAAGTGCGGTGTTGTGTGGTAAAACATTAAGTTGTATATAGAAATACACTAAGAAAACTATAAAAAAAAAATGCATTAAAAATTGAAAGTCGGTTCAACAAAACATTTATAAAGATAAAGACAGTAGTTACCCAATTTTGAAATGCCATCCAGACAAGTTAGCTACTTGTTGCAAAGCATTCTTCCATATTTGCAAGTTATTATCATTGAATCTCTCTGCAAGCATAGATAAAGCTTCACCGTAAGATCCTGTCTGCTTTCGCACATCAGAAGGATCAACATCATAAAAGATTGGCCAAACCAACCTACCCTTTCCCTTAATGCAGTCAAGGATCTTGACAAGTTCATTTAAGCAAAATGAAGAAGAAGCATAGTTCTTAGAGAGCACGATAATAGCAATTCTAGACTCTTCAATTGCCTCTAAAAGTGATGGTGTGATTTCATGCCCTCTTTGAAGTTCTTCATTGTCAATGAAGGTGTGGATTCCCTTGTCAGACAGAGCTTTGTAGAGATTTCCGGTAAAACCATAGCGAGTGTCTAAGCCTCTAAAGCTTAGGAACACATCGTAGGTGAATCCATAACCGAAGGAAGAAGAAGATGAAGATGAAGATTCTCTCAAAGCCATGTAAAGAAATCAAAGATCGTATGTGTTTGTGTATATATATTGCGTTAATTAGTATTAGCCATGGGAATATCCTCTTCTTTTACTGCATGGTTTCTCTTTTTAAAGATATATGAACATAATATCAGTACGTATGCGATTTTTGGACCACAGAAATTAACAATCAGCTTAGAATCGATATAGCAAACTATAGTAGTTATACTTTTTTTAAAAACATATAGTGCTATACTTTTTAATGAAATTTTTTTTACAAATAGAACCGACTTATTAATATTCTTATGAATCACATTTATATCAATTCTAACGATATGGAGAATTATTTTAGGCTTTCAAGTCGGTTATGGATCACATTTTCCCAAATTCATTATTTGTGTATCTTGAATTCCTTCATGGTTTCTTTTTTTTAATCTCAATGTTAAATTTAAAGTATACAATTTCATTATTTAAGAAAGATTCTTTAAAAAAAAATATTTAAGAAAGATTATTAGCTTCATAAATACATATTCAACCAAACTTTAATTGATTATTTACAAATATTTGTTCTAGTATATTTATATGCGTATGTGCATTTCTGCAGTATGATTATAAAACAGAAACTTAAGCCACTTGATTCAGTATTTGTTTTTATATTACCTATTATAATAATCATCATCGATATAACGCCAAAGTTGTTATGTCAATTGTTAGCTAACATTTGTTGTTTGCTGACCCATTTTTAGACATGTTTTGTGTTCATGGAATAACAGTCATTGCATGGAAGCATGATATATGTTGTAGGTGTGGAATAGCAGCCATTGAAGCATGAAAAATGTCGTGTGCCTATGAGTGTTTACTCTCAGGGACCTTAGTAACAATAAATGGTTATTATCAGAGACCTAACTGATAGTAAGTATGCACAATCAGGGACATAAAAACAAGTCTCCCGCAACCACATAACATCTTCATTGAGGAAGATGATCCAGTTTTTGACGAAAAGCAATACTTCGTTGGGACGAGTTTGGGGATATTGATTTTTGGTTCATAGATATTGATTTTCGTTTCAGGGACCAAAGTGAACACTTTCTACTTTCACTTTAGTCCCTATAACACCTCATACTCCTTGTCAGCATAAAACCTTTGTCACATCATCAATTAACAAGATTATTTAATGTCAAGGACTAAAGTGATAACGGAAGGGCACATTTAGGGACTACTTTGTATTTAATCTTGAGTCAGGGACCTTTATGACAGCGAGGTATAGAGTCAAGGACAAAAGTGACCATTTACTCATTATCTTAATCATCTATAAAATGGGTCAATCATGGACAATGAAGGATATGAAGAATATTGATGAAGTCTCTCCTGTATTCCTTTGACATTCTCCAGTAGAGTGATAGCTTAGTTTAAGACTTAGTCTTCTTCTATTTTTTATTTTTTTTCTTTCTCTCTTCTATGTACTAAAAACACTAATTGGGTTTTATCTATCAATTTTATCTTTGATTTATTAATTGATTCGCAATTATCCATTTTATTCCGTTCACAATTTTGAGAACCATTATTACACATAAAAACAAAGTTGCCCTTCAACATAATTCATATAACCCCTTTTTTGGTTTGAGAATTACCGATCAGCAAAGGGTAAACATGGGTTTTCACACATTCACCATTCTCCCTGTAAGGATGCTCTGCTGTCCTTAAAACATACTACTGTTGTATAATATAGTACAATTTTTGTGCCAACAACGTTGTAGCCTTAACAAAGCAAAGCAACCATTTTTCAGAAAATAGCTCATTTTGAAAGTTTAGCTTCAAACCCATCACAGTTTCTCTGTAAAGATTCAACCTTTTTGAAGAACCCATGATGAAGATGAATGAACAACGGTTGAATGCTATCATAGAGGTTAGGGAAGATTTCATGCTCTCGCCTGCTGGTCACAGTGGCCCATTTTCAGAATAACCCATTTTCTTAAACCAATTTCTAACTCCATTGAAAAACCACCTTTTGGTTTTAACCCATCATCAATATCTTATGTGTTTGACCCAAAAGAATGGCCTTTTAAATTCAATTTCAATGGGTGGCACCACCCAAAAGACAAATGGGTTAGTTGGGTTGATGAGCTTAAACCCAAGTATGAATCTCTGTGGAAAAAAGTTGGCATCTTTGAAGCTATAATGAATACTAAGTGTCGCATACTTAAAGATCAAAACTTGCTATATGGGACTGTGGACAAATGGTGTTCTAAGACAAATACATTTGTCTTTCCTTTTGGTGAGGCAACAATCACCTTGGAAGATGTTATGGTTTTGGGGGGTTACCCTGTCATTGGTGATCCTATTTTTATCTCCCTTGAAGACCAAGAAATGAGAGAGGTGGAAAACAAATTGATCCTTGCAAGACAACAACTTACTAAGAGTGGAAATCGTGTTGCTGACACGTCGAGATGGATGGATTTGTTCATTGATAAAGGTAGTGAAATTGAACATGAAGCATTCCTTTCTAGTTGGTTGTCATTTTTTGTTTTTCCAAATGAAGGTAGTAGAACCTTGTTGGTTAAAATTTCTTTGTTTCCTATTGCTATTCATCTTGCTAGAGGAAATCCTATTGCTTTGGCACCAGCTGTTTTAGCTAGCATATATAAGGATTTAACTTTGTTTAAAAAAACAATTGTTGATTTGTCAAAATATCCTGTTTGTGGTCATAGATATCCTTTAACACTTACTCTTCAATCTCCCTTTTATTTGGTTCAAATTTGGGTGTGGGAGAGGTTCAGAAATTTACAACCACAGCCCATGTTGATCAACCATGACGACCCTTTATTGTTTAGGTGGCATCAGGTTCAGGCTTTGAAAATTGACAATGTTAAGCTGGCATTAGACTCAGCGATCGATGATTTTCTTTGGCGTCCATATTTCAGATATGCTGATAACTGTGGTTTGTTTTATCCAAATGATGCATTTTTGGTACCATTTAAGAAAGATTTGGTATCTAAACAAATGCTCTCTTTTGTTATATGCTTGAGAGTTTCCGAGCTTGTTGGATTTGACTCTATAGAGCAGTATTTGCCCCACAGAGTTGCTATGCAATTTGGAATGGATCAAGATGTTCCAAGTTATGTGCCTAGATTCAATGAGACTAAATTAATTGCATGGAAAAACTATTGTAGGCTTATATTGGATAAAAATTTGTATTTTCCACCAAGACTTTTTGAGGCAGATGTAACCACACGTTATGCAATGTGGTGGAAGCAATCGGTATTGGGTCATGGAGATTTTGTTAAGAACATCATGAAGCGGAAGAGACGTGAAATTTCAAGGAAACATAGACCTCATGTAGGAAAAACTAACAGAATTATTAATGATGTTGGTGTTCCACCTGGATTTCCTCCCAATCTTGTTGACCTTCTTAAATTTGGAAAATTTTGCGATAATGGTCCTGCCGAAAATTCTGCTCATGTTTGTATGATAACTGATGAAAATATTGATGCTCCTTCCATGTCTATCAAGAATTGTAAGCCTGTGTTGAAATCTAAGCATTTAATCAGCCATTGTTCTTTATTCTCGTTATCAGATTTTGAACTTTCAATAGGGAGTTTGGAAGAACATTTTGAAAATGCAAATGGGAGCAAAGAAGTAAGGATGTCTAGTGACAGAGTCTGTTTATCTGAGACTCAAGCAAACACTTTTCAATCAGAAAAAAAGTCTCTTTGTCCAACAATGTAGCTGTTGCACTGCAAGATCTTCAGTTTCACCCTGGTCTTTCTGTTCAAGCACAATCCAAAGAAGAGGTTGAAGAAAAAGGAAGAAAAGAAAGTGATCATGAAGTTCTGGTTTTGTTAAAAGAGCAATACCTGAAGAATCAAGAGGAACTCAGGCGTCTGGCAAGACAACAAGATGAGATGTTACGGTTAATGGATTTGAAGATGAAGAGGGATGAAGAGCTGAGACAAGTTCTCACTAGTTTTCTGAAGAATCAACAACCACCATCATCATCTTCTTCTTAAAACTTTATGTTGTTTTTGAATTCTGTTCCTGAAACTCGTGATGGTGATGCTCTTTTCATACTCTCCATTTTGTTGATAACAAATGAAGGTGAAAGTAATACTAGCTTTGATGAGTTATGATATGTGTTTCTATTAACCGATATGCATGTGTTATTTATCTTTAAGCAAGTATTGGCATGACTATAACATATTTTTCTATGTGATAAAGAATATATAATAATGTTCAGAAAATAAAATCATGAAGTGAATCTAAATCCAAACTCATTCTGCAGAAAGATGATAGATAATTCTGCAGTATCACTGGTGTGTCAGGTGCTAATGTGTTACATTTTTGTTTCCCGTTTCGTGAAAACTATTTCGCTAGAATCATTCTCATTTTTATTTCAAACTTATGATAAAAGAATACATAGTTCAACTAATAACTTCCTTATTTGTTTATTTTTTGTTTTCTTAATCTCTTGTCTATTTCTTAGCTTAATCATGTTTTAATTTCTGATTTAAATCTTGTATTACATCAGAAGAAAAAGATTTTATTGTTGATCAAATAGAAGTTTATGTAGCTTAAGCCTTTATTGATACTATGCTACTGCTCAAAGCATTGCACCTTTAAGTGTTACTTGCATTAGGTAGATATGATTCTCCGAACAAGTCTTTGACACCAAAAACCAAGTGTGAGCATAAAATAGTTAACACAACATAGCAGATGGTATTCTTTCTTTGGTTTACTTGATCAAAGGTTTGAGGGCTGAGACCATTTAGAAATTGATTACTTTTATTCTTATTGTAGCATGATGTAAATGCAAGAAATGATTCATTAAGTTGACATTGGTTGACATTTTATAGAAAATAATGTAGAGATTAAGGGGCATATAGTTTCAGTGTGACATGAATCAATTTTATACTGACATCCAATGAGAATCTATTTTACACACCAGAATCAGTTTTTCTCATTCCATATCCCATTGTTTCTGTATCACACAGGCCATCATCAGTTCAACATGTCTAATCACTCAAACCGAGGCAAGCTTTAGGATTCATACACCATATTGACTCAACATGCTATTAGTCTTAGATAGTCATTTTACTAAATGCCTACAAGAAATTAAGACCTTTACCCAATTTCAACATTAGAGCATCCATATTGGAGACCCTCACATTTGAGGTCTTAAATGGGTCCCACATGGACACATCACTTTTTTATTATTTTTTAATAATAGTACATAATTGGTACTCAACAACTCCAATGGAGATCCTCTATCAAAATGTCTAAATAGATCCCACTAATAATTATTTATTAATGAAAAGTAACAAAAACAACTCAAATAATGATTATTTTATTGAAAAGTGGTGTGGGGTCCACTTAAGATTGGGGGTCAAGTGAGACCCAGCTCTTAAGAGACCCCCAATTTTTTTTCCCACCTTTAGGATACCTATTAGGTACCGGATCTTAAATGGTAAAGACTCAACCAATATGGATGCTTTTATAGTGTTGTTTTTGTGAAAAAACAAACTAATGAGGTAGTTCATTCCTTTATTAGTGTTCTACTTGTATTGGTCTATTTATTGATTTAGAAATGAACAAATTGGATTATCTTCATTTATGTTTTCAATGCATTGATGATTATTGTGGTTGTTAGTTCAATATCGGACAATCTAAATTTTAATACAAATTTTGATTTTCTTATAATAATAAACACCGAGCATTAAATATAAATAGTTTGATTTCAATCCAACGGCTATAAATATTCTATTAATTACTTCAAGAAATGCTTTTGTCAAAGAAAGTACATATTAATTTTAATCAGTGATTTCAAGAATTCTATAATTCTTTGACATAATGGTAATGCTTGCAAATTCATCTTTGCATTGTAGCTCAAAATTAGGATGGCCAAATATTGGGGTCTATACTTGACTACTTAATATCTCGAGTTTTTTGGATCTGTACAATCAAATAGAGAGAACTGGGATTTGATTTAGGATGATGGTTGTGATCAAGAATGAGAAAAAGATGCTTGAATGAAGAAGTTACATCTTTAAGGAAAAAATAGATTGGTAGAGATGACAAATGCTTTGATGTGAGCTTGATGAGTTTTAAAGTGTACTCATCAAGCTATAATGGCTATCTGTGTTATACTAACTTTGGTGCCTTATTTGTTTGACACCAACACCCCAATTGGTATGAGACTCGATTGGTAGAGTCTCGTAATAAGAATATCATGAGAGGGAGTACTCTGGTGGACATCTATAACTATAAGGTATAGTTAATGACTTTATAATTTATTAATTTTTTAAAATTGGTGTTTTGGCCATTGACCGATAAATCTAGCAAACCAATTCTATTATCCAATAGCAAGAGGTCTATTTAAAGTCAAAGGAAAGTTATTTTTGAACTAGTCCACATAACTGGCATAAGGAGGATTCGAACCTGAGATCTTAAAAGGAGGTCACTCCACAGTCTTCAGCTTACACCATAAGATCAACCATGTTGGTTTAGAGAAAATAGAGGGATCAAAACTGCAATTAAGCCTAATAGATTTTTAGTTTCTACACACGAGACTAAATGCATGACAATTTGTATAAAAAACAAAGATTAAAGTTGTACAAAATCTCGTGAGGTTGCATTTAGGCGATGAGGTTTTACTCGTGAGTAATTGAAGTTCGAGGGTCATCCGACAGGGGTGTTCATATTTAGGGTCTAACAATGTCTTAAATAGGATTCTTTCTAGGTGATAGAAATATGTTAAAAAATAATTTAAAAATTGATTTTTTTTGACAAGAATAATTTAAAAATTGATGATCACAAGATTTTAATAAGAACTAAAATTTTAAGCTGAGTCATTTATAAGCAAAAATAGTATTAAAGGGAATACAAATGGTATTCTAATCCAAACAACAAGTAAGGTCCAAACTCAGCATCATAGCGGAAAACAATCTTCTAGAAAAAATTCATATGCATACCTTACCAAAAAATTGGTATAGGTTTTCAAACATTTTATGAGTTTAACCTTACAATGTTGTCTAAACAAGGTTGGTGTATTATGCACAACGACAACTTATTGATCTCACAATGTTTGAAAGCAAGGTATTTTCCTAGAAGCAATTTCTTGAAAGCTTCAACTGGTTACTGCCCAAGTTATACATGGAGAAGTATTTAACAAGCACGAGTGGATGTTATTGACAAAGCTGGTATTTGGAGAGTAGGAAATGGTCGTCTAATTAATGTATGGGAGGATAATTGGCTTCCTTATCAAAATGGACACAAGATTTGGTCCCCTAATCCCCCTAATTGTGATATTTTGTTTATTTCAGATCTCATTCACCATGATATTCGATGTTGGAATGCTCCTTTAATTAATGAAATTTTTCTCCCTTTTGAGGCTCAACAAATTCTTCAATTGCCAATTTCTCTCTCTCAGTTGCGAGATGAATTTGTGTGGGGTGCTTCACGGTCAGCTATTTTTTCTGTGAAGAGTTCATACCATTTCTTAAAGGCAAGGCATGAAGCATATGGCTCACATAGCTCAATGCAGAACAATAATCACCAAGTGTGGAAAAAATTATGGAAAATAAAAAGTATTCCAAAACACATCCACTTTGCTTGGAGGATTCTACATGAAAAACTACCAGTAAAAAATGATATGTTTAAAAGAGGAATAAGTAGCGATTCATTGTGTGTTATTTGTAGGGAACATAATGAGACAATTTCACACCTCTTTATGGAGTGTCATTGGTCAAAGCAGATATGGTTTGCTTCCACTTTAGGTGTGGTATTTAATTCACATGATTCCAGGTATGTTCCTTTTCACAAGTGGTTAGAGCAAAATATTATTGATGTCGATGAGGATATTATAGTCCATGTTCTGGCCTTGTGTTATGAGATATGATGTGCTAGAAATAAATGTTTTGAGGGGACTGATGTTGATGTGGCTGCCACTATTCAAAAGGCACAAAGATCTATTGTGAATTTTAAGAGTGCTAGTAAGGTGTTGGTGGAGACACTAAGTGGAGGTCCAATTTCGCCAATATCTGATGTTCATTGGACACCTCCTTTTAGTAGTTTCTATAAGCTTAATGTTGACGCAGCGGGTCCGATAGAGGGTGATAAGTGGGGTATTGGTGTTGTTGTGAGAGATTATGAAGGTGTTGTTGTTGGTGCTAGTTCTTGGCAAGTATTTTCATTATCAGATTCAGAGGTTGCAGAAGCCTTAGCTATGCGGAAGGGTTTGGAATTTGCAAAAGACATGTCTTTTATGAATCTTATAACAGAATCAGATGCTTCAAATGTGGTTTTAGCATTGAATGCTCACCAACAATCTTTCAACTATGTTGGCTCTATTATTCGAGATTGTATTAGTTTTAAGGGTAGTTTTCTTAGTTTAAATTTTTTGCATATTAAGCGTGAAGCCAACCAAGCTGCTCATTATTTAGATAAATATGCTCTTAAAAATTTAGATTGCATATGGGTCGAAGAAACTCTGCCTTGTATTTCTGCAGTTTTGACATTTGATTTATTGTCGGACTTTCGTTAAGGAAATTGTCTTTAACGTCAAAAAAAAAAAAATGGTATTTCATGGCGGTTTTTGTTCCATTTTGTATGGATTTTAGTCTTTAGACCTCTACAAACTGATTTGCAGCAGTTTTCGAAAAATCATGTACTTTTGTGTGGGTTGTTTCTCTATTGTTAACAATGTTAATTTTGCAAAGGTTATTAACCTTCTCCAAATAATACTCTCTCCTGTTCTAAACATAAGATAAAATAAAAATAAAAAAATTAGGTTCATTTAATTATTAATGTATGTGGGTTATAATAAAAAAAATATTAGAAAAAAAAATCTTCTCTTATAATTTGGATTGGAGGAGTAGTTATATAACAAATTATAAAATCAGAATACTTTTATTTTTGACAAAAACAAAACCAGAATACCATTAATTATAATTGACTACGTTTTTTTCCTCAATTAACTATGTATTTTTTAAAGTTTATAGCAGCCGTAAAATATATAATAAATTTATCAAAATGCTCATAAGCTTACATCAAAAGTATAGTCATACTAATATAAATATATTTCAAATATTAGATCAATGTTTCTTGCACTACATAATACTTTTGCATGCATGGACGAATCAAAGCACGTTTGCAACATAATATAACTATTGGGGTGTGTCTTCTTAATATTGTTGTTAGTTTTAGATTGTTACCTTAGTTGAGAAAAACTTTAAGATGTGTAAATTAATTTAATTTTTTTATGATCAACTTTGTGTTTATTAAAAAAAATTATAAACAATGTGATTCGTGTATTTAATTTATATATTATAGTCTATTTTAGTTGTCCATCCAAACTTTCTTCTCAAGCTCCGCCACCCTCACCTTTTGATTTTTTTTGTCAAATAGTCTAGTGGTTGAATTCACCTTTTTCAAGGTGAATAAGTGGGGTGTTCAGGATTAGAACCCCGGCCCCTGCATATAACAATGCATGTCCCTGCCAACTGAGATATGTTTATGGAGACTTCCTCACCTTTTCATTTATTAAATACATATATGTGTGAAATACATTTTGACACCCTAAATTTGGATTGAATTTAATTTGGTGATGCAGAGTTCTAAGCTACAACAACAATCAAGCCTAATATCATTGTCACTTAGTGAGATAAGGCATGATTATTGATTATTGTTGTAGAGTTCTATACTTTGGTTAATTTCAACCATTAATTTGAGATGAGATAAATCATATTGCACATTACTTTTAACTCGAATACACTCAAAATAAATGATGTGTGTATGAGATTTATTTAAACACTGAAAAATAGAGAGATCTATAATGGATGTATGGTAGGTTTTAATATTTTTTGGTGTCCTTGGCAAGTCAATAAAGTTGCGCTCATTTAATTATTTGAATGTCTTTTTTTTTGCATTTTTTTGTTGCAAAAGATTTATTCATAATCAAGGTCCTCTAAAAATAATTTTTTTAATATAATTCATCAAAGTGGGTTAAAAAAATATTTGTATAGTACTAACTACTAAGTAAACATAATAATTTTGGTGTCTCTAAAAAATAGTGTCCTAGGTTACAACCCCTCCCATATACCCTCAAGGCCACCTGTGAATGGATGTTTAAAAAAAAGTACTAATGTGATTTTTGTTTTGTGTTAGCCCAACATTTTATAAGGGAGTGAACCGTTAGTAATATAGAGTTTGATCGAGAGGTAAATAAACTCTTGACAAGATTTATTTTCTCCTGATTCGTCTTAGGTGGTGGAGTTCATTCATTAACAAAATAAGTTCAATATTTGCTTAATGTGGGAGACTTGCATCCGATTCATGTTGTTGTCAAAGTAACTAACATTTAAGTCTCAACGCAATGAGAACTGATATTCCCAAATTCCACCGACATTTATGACATATCTTTTTCTGACTATATATGAAGAAAAGACTAGTAAGAAGGATAAAGGAGTGACATATTAATTCTTTTCTTTAAACATGATTAACTGGGTATAAAAATGTCTACAAGGAGGAGCAGCACATGATCCCCTAGTGCTATACTTTAAGCCATAACAGCAGCTTCAGAAGAGCATCAACTCCATATCTGATCCAACACAACCAAACCAACCATAATTCTTCAGAAAAAGAAAGAAAACAAAAAAAAACCAACCATAATCATAACATTAATAATCAAAAAACAAAAGAAATACAAAAGGATTTCAATTTCAACCACTGTTATACCCTTTAATATTAATTTATGTTTCAATATCAACAGCACCTTTATACCCTCTAACACACAGAATGATATAGGCTACATTATTTTGAGGTTTGTAATAAGAGAAATTATATCGGACCCACATGATTTGATGGGTCCCGTGTGAATTCTAACCAATCAAAGAGAGGGTGTTGAAAAGTGTGTGTTAGAATGTGTGTTGCTAGCATTTCACTTGTAATAAATTTGTCATTTAAGTTAGTTTGGTTTGTTAAGGACTTATTTGTCACCAAAATAACTTAAAGATCAATTTGTTACAAACCTCAAATTTAAAGGACTTATCTGTGAACAAAATAAATTTGTTACAAACCTCAAACTTAAAGGACTTATGTGTGACCAAAATAATTTAAAAGACCAATCTATTACAAACCTCAAACTTAAAATAATTTAGTCATGATGTACATGTATTAGCTTATCTGGCTACCGACTATAAACTGGTATAGATGATTTATTTAGACAATATTTTTGTCAGAAAAAATCAAACTAAAAGGACAACTAAGACTAGTTAAAGTAACAACACACAACAATATAATTTACCTTGGAGATTTGTGATTTCTTAATTTTTGAGATAATCAATCTAATATGATCTTTCTTCAAGGGTTGGTGAATCGAATATCTTGTATGATACTCTTCTGTTTCAATACATGGATTCCACTTTCTATAAGGATTGGGCTCCCGGTTACATCCTTATATATAATCTTCACGTGGTTCCATTCATTTTCTAAAACTGCTTCTTCCAAGTTTTTTTCTTTTTTTCTTATACCTTCTTCCTCCAAATTTTCTTTGTATATTATGTTTTGAAGATCAAAAATATATATATGATCTGGTATAACTTGCAAATAACGTTCATCATCGCAATTATTCCATTCATTGCCATTGATGATGACAACGGCAGTCATTGCAGATTCGACAGAAATCGACCCAAGAGCAAGACAAAGAGCTACAGCAGGGAATTTGTTACGAAACCAAAAAGAAAGTGATGCTCCGCTGCTACGGTTTTCGAACCAATCTGGAATTTTTGATCCTGGAAAATGAAACATGGTACTTCCAGCTTCATGCAATTCCTGTTAGTTATAAAGTTAATAATATCATATTTTAGTATTTTATCATATAATCTATAGATCATAAATTATATTTATAAAAAAAACAATTAAAAATACCTGGTTCAGTAACATTTCTGTACGAGTCAAAAGTTTACTTTGTCGTGCAGTAAACCTTTTCAAATTTGGCGCTATTCCTCTAACTTCTCGAAGATATTTGCAACCATCCAAGGAAAGATCCCTTAACAAATGACATTCTTTTATGCATTCTGGAAGGATTGTGAAATTATTATACGATAAGTTTAATTCTTTCACATTAACAAACCATGTGAGAGTTATTGGAACAAATTCATCTGAGAGATTGCAGTTTGTCAGACGAAGACATTCTACGTTTGAAAACACCGTTTGAAGACATTCACCCGCGTTCAACTTCGAAAATTTCAACCCTTTTGCTGCCGAACCAATTATCTGAACTAGTTTTGGCATCGTGACAATGCTACTTGGTAACTTCAACATTCCACAATGACGCAGTTGTAATGTTTGCAGATGAGTGAGATTTTGAAATGAATATGGCAATTCTTTTAATGGAGTTTCCTCCAACACAAGGTTTGTCATATTTTCCATCTTTCCTAATATTTCTGGAAAACTCTCCAGATTTGCGCAAAATGAAATATTGAGTTTTTCAAGGGATCTCAATTTGATAGGTGGAAATCTCTTAAGCTTACTGCAACCTTTGGCACTCAAGACTTTTAGTTTATCCAAGAACCCAACTGATTCGTCAATTGTAATTAAATTCTCACAATTTTCAAATGATAATTTTTCTAAATTTAAGAGAGAAGATGTATCAGGTAGTTCTGTCAAACAATTTGCATAATCAAGATTCAAAATCTTCATATTCAAGAATTTCTGCAAAAAAAAATAAAATAAATACAAAATAAATAAAGAAACGAGAATCTAATGAGTAATGTTAAAAATGAATTTATTAATTTACATACTAAAGAAATTAAGTCATTAGACTTGCCTTCAATAAGTCATTCAACTTGAGTGATGTTAAGCAACTTCTTGGTAACTTGAATATCGCAAGTTTTTTTGGATGAAAATCATTTGGCAAATATTCTGAAGGATATCTCCACCATTCGACTACTCTTAAACTATTTGGAAGATGTTTTGGTCCTCCGGAAAAATGACCACCTCTAATAATAAGGGTCTTTAGGCTTTTCATCTTCTTGAAAGCCATTTCATCCAATTCTATCTCATCTTCACACATCGTCAGATATATGACTTTAATCGCGCTTGTTCCCTTTTAACATAAAAAAGTACGAATGACCAATCATACTTACATTACATGTCTATACGTATATATTCAACAAATATATTTAGAAAATGTATATGATATATAGGAAAAATATAAAACAAGTCTTATGCATGCTTTTAATTGTTTAAAAAGGACAATTTAAGGTTAAGAATAATAAATTATCCACATCAATCATACTCATTATTGCTAAAAAAACATACTCACGGTATTGTCTTCTAAAACTTGAATTATATCTTCGTGAAACCATAATCGACTTCGTTTCCCAGGTTCATCTGGTGATTCCAATCGAACAATTTCTTTACCCATGTCCTCTATTAAGTCATGCAGACTCAACTCACCATGCCAATTAATCTTTATGAGAGACTTTTCAACCAATACTCCAATATGATATTTCATGCAAGCACCATAATGAGCATGAAGCAAATCTTCTACATCTGCATTATTTATTCCTTGGTAGCAACAAGCAATGTCAAGAAAAACACTTTGCTCATCCTCCTCTAAAGCATCAAAACTTACTTTGAGAATCTTTTGGATCTCTTTATTAGGAATGCTTTCATACCGATGTAATGCAGATTTCCATTCTTGTACACTCTTTCCAAATAAATTGGAACCTATTACCATCAAAGCCAATGGAAGTCCGGAAGCATAAGCTACAACACGGTTCAAGACATCCAAATAACTAGGATGAAATTTTTCTGTTTTAAAAGCTTTCCAAGCAAGCAATTGAAGAGCATCTTTCTTATTTAATTCTTTTAACTCGTATGCTTTATTAACCATGTGCCTTGACAACAAATGTTTGTCCCTAGTTGTAATAATAACTCTGCTTCCTGGACCAAGCCAATCAGATCCTCCAACCAGGGCCTCCAGTTGTTCTATTTTGTCAACATCATCTAGAACTAAAAGAACCTTTTTTTGCTGAAGTCTATGCTTTATTATTGAAATTCCTTGCTTGACACTTGTCAATTGAATTTTCTTCGTTCCAAGTGTTCCTGAAAGAAGAATCTTTTGGAGATGTTGTAGCCCGTGTTTGTCTGAATTTTCTCTGATGTTTTCAAGAAAACACAAAGCATCAAAGTGGTCGGCAATAAAATTATAGACAGCTAGAGCAAGTGTTGTTTTACCAATCCCGCCACTTCCATGGATTCCAATCATGTTGACCTCGTCATTGGACCCAATATCAAGAAGTGAATTTATTTCTAGAACTCGAGGCTCTACTCCAACTGGATAGTCAGCAACGGGTAAAGGCACGCGGTTCATCTTATTGGAAACATGTTCAACAATGTTTCCAATAAACTCATATTCATATCCATCCCTACCAAAGCAAAGGCATGAAGTCTTAATAAACTATAATATACGTTCATGTTATAATTATTAGAGATGCAGCAGTTAGTAGCTTACAAATATGTTTGATGACATGTAATCATTTAATTTTCAATCAGTATCATTTTAACATAAGCAAAACAATACAATTTTAGTCTTTTCTCTCTTCTCTTTAATATGTTGATTTCTAACAATAATAATCAAACAAAACGAAATTATGGAAAAAGAATAAGAAGGTAGGTACCCTGTTTGAAAATGCCAGCCTGATAAGTTAGCTACTTGTTGTAGAGCTGTTCTCCATTTCTGCAACCTCGGCATGTTATTCTTGAATCTCTCCTCATGCATAGCTAAAGCTTCTCCGTAAGATCCTGTCTGCTTCCTCACATCAGAAGGATCCACTTCATAAAATATTGGTAAAACCAACCTACCCTTTCCCTTAATGCAATCAATGATCTTAACAAGTTCATCTAAGCAAAATGAAGAAGATGCATAGTTCTTAGAGAGTACAATGATGGCCATTCTAGACTCTTGAATTGCCTCTAAGAGTGATGGTGTGATTTCATGCCCTCTCTCAAGCTCCTCGTGGTCAATAAAGGTGTGGATTCCTTTGTTATGAAGAGCTTTGTAGAGATTTCCAGTGAAACCATAGCGAGTGTCTAGACCTCTAAAGCTAAGGAATACATCGTAGGTGAATCCATAACTGAAGGATGAAGAGGATGTTGGCACGGCCATTAGCAGAGATTAAGGGCAGAACAATGGAGATGTGAATTTTGGATTTCTAATTCCAAAGTCAAAGAAAGAATTGAAATAGTTGAAATTGAAATGAACAACAAATGAAAATAAAAAATGATAGGATAACTTCAGACAACACTACTTGAAAATAAAAATATATATCGTCAAAGTTGACTTGGAAATTATTACTAAGTCAAAGTTAATTGATATAATTAATAATCCTTTGTATTGAAATAAACCTATAGGGTTCGTTTGGTGCACATGATAGGATAGAGATATGATAGAATAAAGTGGTGGATAAGGATAGGATATGATAGTAACATGATAACATTTATCCTATCACATGTTTGATACACACATGATAAGAAACATGATAATATTATTTTATCTTTTTATGTTTTGATACACACTTAATATTTGACATGATAAAATATATATCTTATATTTAAATGACAAAATTATCCATATGAAACAAATACATTTTTTTTTTTATGGAAAAAATA
>Ga0228711_1002654_pt1 | contig 27637 bp, 27 predicted proteins | sample MedpolnodulmetaG_2_FD_177996 | JGI IMG/M metagenome (GOLD analysis project Ga0228711, IMG submission 177996) | Root nodule microbial communities from Medicago polymorpha collected in Santa Monica, California, United States - brown nodules | ecosystem: Host-associated > Plants > Roots > Nodule... | reverse complement strand
AAAAAACTTTAGAAAATGTAAATATGCATGTGTAGAAAAATATGATGGAAAAATTAAATAGCATTCTAAAATCTGTGTTTCTGATGCAGAAATGGAACAGAATAGGGATTTCTTAAAAATACATTCAAAACTCCGCTGATACATATCGATAGCGTATCGAGTACAACACGAGACCAAATGAGTTGTTCACGTATCAGTGCTTCACATGAGTTGTTCACCAACTCAAAAAAATAAAAATAAAAATAAAAAAATAGAACGGGCTTGTTCACACAGTGATTTTCTTTAATACCATAAAACAGAAGTTATGCGTTTTCTTCAAATATATCGTCGATCCTATTACAACAGAAAAAAATACCATAAAACATTATTGTGTTTTAAGCAGAGATACTACTTCACCGCAGCAAAAGAAGTGATGCGGATAGGTGGCACAACAAAATCCCATGTAGCTAATCATGTAGCTGAAACTGTTGCTGGAGCAGTGACAATAAGGGCTTTTGAGGAGGAAGATTGCTTTTTTGAGAAGAATCTTGATCTAATAGACATTAATGCTAGTGCATATTTTCATAATTTTGCCTCAAATGAGTAGTTGATCCTACCGTTAGAAACAATAAGTGCAAGTCTTCTTGCCGCTACAGCGCTTTGCATGGTTATGCTTCCACCGGGGACTTTCACTTCTGGTGAAAATTTGGTTATTTTCATCTCTGAAATGTCATTGTAATTATATTCTCTTATCCTCAAAAAAATATCATCAACTCTCCTTATGAAAATAACCAAATTTTCATTTCCTTCATTCCAGGATTTATTGGCATGGCTCTGTCTTATGGTCTTACACTAAATGCTTCCTTAGTATATACAACTCAAATTCAATGCACTCTTGCAAATCATATAATATCAGTAGATAGGCTAAATCAATATATGAATATACAAAGTGCGGCCCAAGAAATAATTGAAGGAAAGCGTCCACCTTTGAATTGGCCAATTGCAGGAAAAGTCGAAATAAATGACTTGAAGGTAATTGGGACTTTATTTTAAATTTGTAAAACATAATGTATAGAAAATAGTAGGAGTTGAAATATCGTACATAATTTGTTTGATTGTACCATGTTAGATACGATATATGCCTGATGGACCACTTGTACTTCACGGGATCACATGCACATTTGAAGCAGGTCACAAGATTGGTATTGTTGGAAGAACAGGCCGTGGGAAATCCACTCTTATTAGTGCTTTATTTCGTCTTGTGGAACCATCAGAAGGAAAAGTTGTAGTTGATGGTATAGATATCTCATCAAGATCCTATGCTTTTTAATGGGACAGTAAGATTTAACTTGGACCCTTTATCTCAACACAATGATCAAGAGATATGGGAGGTAAGATATACTACATTATATATAACTTTTCTTAGTATAGAAAATGTAGAATAAGTCTCTTACAATATGAAGGTTCTTGGGAAGTGTCAATTGCGAGAAGTTGTCCAAGAGAAAGGCGAGGGCTTAAACTCCTCAGGTACACTTTCATGGTTAATATTTATCTTATCTATTGGCCTTCATAAAGGTTCTTTCATACTAAAATATACTCTTTAATTAAGTGTATTGATTATTGAAACTCCATCTATAGCTCTATTTACGAAAAAGTATTTATCTTTTGAATGTATTTCCTTGGTCTTGGTGATTTTGTCTTCAGTTATTTTATAAATAGTGAAAAATTGCTGTGCAGTTGTTGACGATGGATCAAACTGGAGCATGGGACAAAGGCAATTATTCTGTTTGGGGCGTGCGCTTTTAAGAAGAAGTTGAATATTGATACTTGATGAAGCAGCTGCGTCAATTGATAACTCAACCGATCTGATTCTGCAGAAAACTGTTAGAACTGAGTTTGCAGATTGTACGGTGATCACAGTAGCTCACAGGATACCAACTGTGATGGACTGCACTATGGTTCTTTCCATCGGTGATGGTAAGTTGCTTTTTGAGTTGTTGTCCCTCTATCTAAGGCTAATCCAAAACTACATGGGAAATTTCTTATGTCTTCGAAAATAATTAAGCTTATCTCATACATACTTCCGGCACACGCCAAAATCAATGTTTGTTGGGGAGATGATATGGTTTGATGAAAAAGAATATGTTCGATCAGATTTTTTTTTTTACTTCAAAGAAAAGAAAGACAATGACTATGTTTACAGGAAAATTGGCGGAGTATGACAAGCCAATGAACTTGATGAAGAGAGAAGAATCAATGTTTAGGAAGCTTTTAAAGGAATATTGGTCTCATTCTCAGTCTGGAGATTTGCATTGATGCTACCATTATTTTCTTGTTCTCTTGTGTTAGCAATAAATTATGAAAATAAGCAGGATGTACAATGTGTTCTGTTAGCATAATTCGTGAGAGACCTGGGAGATGATAGTGAAGTGAAATTATGCCCATCAATAAGGCCAATGAAAATAGGGTTTGTGAATTTATGAATAAGGCCACTGAAAAGTAACATAAAATGTCTTGTGTTAAAGTGTATAGTTTTTCAATTGAATATACTATAATATCATTCATCTGATATAAGATCATATTTAAGCATCAATACTAATTTCATTTTTCCTTCAAAAAAAAAAAACTCATTTCGTTTTAGTGTTAAGACTATATGGTTCCTATGAGAAACTATCAAACTACTAGCCTAACAAAATAATAGAATATAAGACAATATCATAGTCCTTTAAGCCCTTTTTTTTTGTCATGGAAATAGAGATAAACTTCATGCAAGAAACCAAATTTGTTAAGTCGGATATTTGTGATTTCTTGGATTCAAACCTATGATCTCCCATTTATGTGTGTTTCGTGTAGTATTTATCACTCCTATTGACCAAAAGAAGAATGAATCTAGAGCTACATGCAAAAACCTGCACTAGCTTGGAGCACAATCCAAAGGCTGCACACGGAAAACCAAACATACCCTGACTCACCCACAAGGTCGTGGGCCGAACTCTCATTGTCAACATGAAAACCTCTTTGGTGGGTGATTTGTTAATATAACCGCGCTTTTGAACTTTGTGACCTGCATGTCCTAATTCTAGTAAACTTCGCAGCGCAACTCACCTAAACTTTTCTATAAAAAAAAGAAGCATGGTATTACACATCGAATAAGAAAATAAACAACATCAAATTTTCCTTTTTCAATATGTAACACTTTATTAAGATGTTAATGCAAATGATGATGAGTTAAAGCCATCAAAATTAAGTAAATGTATAAATATGCAGCCTTTGATTTAGAGGAAAGGTAAATGATTTTGGAGAAACGGTTGGGAACAAAAGCACATAAATAATGATTGTGTATTACAGAAATTGAAAGGTATATGTAACAACTCTACATAATTCATGTTGTGGGAGGAATAGATACATTGTATTCTAGAAGATTTAATGTTAAAACAAAGGTTAACTTACATGCAATCGTGAATATTGTAGTTCATAAGTTTCAGAAAAGGAAAAATTGTTCAGGAGAAATTGACTTTGATTACTAGATGCAACAGTTCTTGATCAGACTTTACTTACCTTCGAACGAACTCCGAATTACCAGGGCCCACTCACCTTTTGAATCGGAGGGATAACAGGAAAAAAAATGTAATTTATATTGGAAGGTTCTTGAGAAATTTTACTTTGATGGTTTTCAATTTTTATTAGATGTTTTATGTTTCTGTTTACACATAAAGGATTACAGTCCAATTTTTATTTGATAATTTGCTTATTCTTATTAAAGACCCCTTACTTGATCTTGTGTATGCAAGAGTTTTGTGCACCGGGCTTCCCTTATTTTATGTGTTTTGTGGTATTTGACTATTATGGTTTAAAACATGAGCAATTGAATACAGTGAAAAGGGATGTATCAGAGTTATCATTCACGAATAGTAGAGCGTAGCAGCCGACCCCATAAGTGCTATAACGACTAAGAAGATGGTGGATAGTGGGATGGCCGCTATTTTGAAACTTACATACGCTTTATATAACTTATCATACGCTATTGGTGGGGTGCACACGTCACTTAAATCTCGTGATAAGCCACAATTGTATTCCATATATATCATGTACATTGCACGGGTCATCACACTTTTAAAAGCACATCATATTTTTAAGATTATGCGAACATCAAATGTACCACTGGAGATTGAATTTTCTTTTTTTATGATCTATATACTGCCACGTACACTCTTCGATGAAAAATCCATGTAAAAATTTATTTTGTGACTAATTTCTACAAAGCTTTTAGAGCAAAGAGTTTAGCAGCATTGTGAAGGTTTATGAACCAGTTAGAAAATCAGCTGGACCAAAGAAACAGGAAAACAGAATCAACAGAGACGTAGGATTAGTTTTTTCTTTGTTTCATTTGTAGACTAAGCGATAACACTACCACCTAAACTCACACACAACTTTGAGGTCCCGGTTTGAATCCAGGTAAAGGTGTTCAGCCTAACAATATCGGCATTGTTAGTTGATTCCTTATGGTCACAAACGGAAAATCTAGGTTTAGTTGGCCAATTGGTGCTACCTATGAAGGTGTTCAGCCTTCATAGGAGCTTTTACTATATATTCTCTTTGTAACCCTTATAACACGAAAAAGTCTTTCAATGAAGTTCATATTATCATTCTAGAGATGGTACGTTTGATCACCTTTTCTTTTCATTCTGCTCATTTCTTTCTCATCTCTCAAGTATCACAACATAACACATTTTACATCCTACTAAAATTCTGGACTTATTGCTTGTACAAGAGAGGAAAAGAGAGAGAATATTTCTGACATAAATGAAATCATTGTTCGCATCAATGCGATTCTGCGGACTGAAAATGTGACCAGTATTCTTTAACAAGCTTCCTGAACAATGATTCTTCTCTCTTCATCAAGTTTGTTGGCTTGTCATACTCCGCCAGTTTTCCTGAAAGTACGGTCAGAGACTTTCCTTTCTTTGAAAAAAATCAAGTAAGTGAAAACATATTCTTAACCTTTTCTTTTTCATGATTTCAAATGTGAAAGTCAAGTACCATACATTTTACATGCTATCATTTATGTGATATACAAGACATTTTATGCACTTTGCACTCTTACCTTTTCCACACATATCAACAAAAAATTATTTATCATCAATATAAAAAATGTTTATGGATTAGTCTGAAAGTGTTTTTTATATGAGATAAAGGGACAAAAAAACTGAAGAAAAAGAACTCACCATCACTTATAGCAAGAACCATAGTGCAATCCATTACCGTTGGTATCCTGTGTGCTACTGTGATCACCGTACAATCTGCAAACTCAGCCCTAATGGTTTTTTGAAGAATAAGATCAGTTGAATTATCAATTGAAGCAGTTGCTTCGTCCAACACCAATATCCTACTTCGCCTCAAAAGAGCACGCCCCAAACAAAATAACTGCCTTTGTCCCATGCTCCAATTTGATCCATCTTCAACAACTGGTTAACAACTTTCACGGCTCATTACTAACTCGGAGAAAAAGTTTTTCCATCATAGCTATATGAAACTTGAAAGTGTACCTGATGAGTTTAAACCCTCTTCTTTTCCTTGGACAACTTCTCGCAACTGACACTTCCCAAGAACCTTCATATTGAGCAAGAATTAGTTTACATTTTTTAGTAAAAAGTAATATTAATGAATTTTATCATATTTTACCTCCCATATCTTTTGATCAGTGTGTTGAGATAAAGGGTCCAAATTATATCTTACTGTCCCATTAAAAAGGGTAGGCTCCTGAGGTATAATTCCAAAACGTGACCTCAAATCATGAAGACCAAAAGATGATATGTCTATTCCATCAACTATAATTTTTCCTCCTGCTGGTTCGACAAGACGAAATAAGGCACTGATTAGAGTGGATTTGCCACTGCCTGTTCTTCCGACAATACCAATCTTGTGCCCTGCTTTGAATGTGCATGTGATCCCGTGAAGTACTAGTGGTCGGTCAGGTCTGTATCGAATCTGACATGGTATGAACAAACACATTATGCGGTTTATTTAAGCTGTATTTTTTCTGAATATCATGGGTCACATTTTGAAAATAAGTAAAAACTACCTTCAAGTCGTTTATTTCTACTTTGCCTGCAACTGGCCAATTCGAAGGAGGACGATTTTCTTCTACTATTTCTTCCGCCTCACTTTCTATATGCATATATTGATTTAACCTCTCTACTGATATTATGTTATTTGCAAGAGTGCATTGATTTTGAATTGAAAATACTAATGACGCATTTAGTGAAAGGCCATAAGATAGAGCCATGCCAATAATTCCTGGAATGAATGGTGTTGGAATTTAGAAACTTGCATCAAGATAGACGATGTTATTGTTTTAGGGTAAGAAAAATAATAATTTTAGAATAATTAGAGTACTCAAAGAGTGTAATTTCCGAGATGACAATGACCAAATTCTCACCTGAGGTGAAAGTTCCAGAGGGTAGCATAACTATGCAAAGTGTTGCTGTGGTGAGAACGACTGCACTGATTGTTTCTAACCGTTGGATCAACCACTCATTTGAAGCAAAACTATGGAAAAAAGCACTAGCATTAAAATCAATTAGACCAAGGTTCTTCTCAAAAGAACGACCCTCCTTCTTAAAAGCCCTTATTGTCATAGATCCAGCAACCGTTTCAGCTACATGATTAGCTATGGAAGATTTTGTTGTGCCATTTATCCTCATTACTTCTTTTGCTAAGGCAAAGTAGTATCGCTGCTTAAACACAAAAAAAATACCTTAGTGTATTTCCTTTCCAACCAAAAAAGGCTTAACTTATAACAAAAATTATTTAAAAGTTACCTAAAAAATATTATTTCATGTGCATATACTTTCTAAATATTATTTCACAATTACAATGTAATTCGAAGAAGAATCTGTCCATTACCTGCAAGTAAATTGCAACATAAACCATTGGAATAGCAAGAACCAAGACTTGCCAAGTGACAACTGCCAAAACTGTCAGACTGGAATAAAAAACTAGAGTTCCTGCCACTGCAAAAGTGAGGCTGAATGGGATGTCAATATCCATAATGCTCAGATCAGATGAGACCTAAACAATGAAAACGGTTAAAATACTATTTATTACGATACATTTCATAGGAAGGAAAATAACTGTTTATCAGACTCACCCTACTAAGTATCCTTCCTGATGGTGTAGAATCATAAAAGGACATAGGTGCACGAAAGAGGGAGTTCATCAACTGTGAAAATAAATACTTCGATGATTGAAGACCCAAAGCAACCAAAAGTAGACTTCTGATCAGTAAGAAAAATGTTGAAGAAACCCCAATAAGGAAATAAACTAAAATCAATTGCGACGTGCTGACACGAGGATTGTCAACATTTGCCGCTAACCATGAGTTTTGCAATATTTGACAGACAACAAAAGTAAGGTGACAAAGGGAAGCCACAGAGAAGTATATATAGCCTTTCATCTGATTCATATATTGTAAGTAAGGCCTCAATCCTACGTCTCCTCTTTCTCTTTCTTCTTGCTTGATTAATTGTTTTCCATTTGGTGCTGTGAATCGCTTCTCCACTAAAGCTTGTGTAATCTTTATAGAAGTTGAATGTCTCTGTGAAAAAGTGGCATTCATAAGCTGGTCAGAACCAGATGTGTTTTTGTGAGCATTGACAAGGCCTTGGAATTCTGTACTTGAGGTCAGTAGATCGTGATATGAACCAGCTTGTAGGATTACGCCATCTGACATCAACTATAAATAAATGTTATTAATAATTGATCTACATAGGAGTGAGATTTAAATGTTATAGGAGTGTGTTTCAGGTTGAATTTAATAATCATAGATGTAAAAAGTGGAGTACTTACCAAAATGTAATCAAATGCTGGGAGGAAGTCGACTTGATGAGTCACAAGTAAGACAGTTTTCCCTTTGAGTCCTTCCATGATGTATTCCTGCCAGTATCAAAGTGTCTTGTGTTCAATAAAAAAAAATTATACTAGACATGTAAAAGTATTATGTGAAAAGATATCATTACATTGAACAATTTTTTTGCAGTATGCGCATCAACAGCACTAAATGGATCATCCAATAGATATAAATCAGCATTTTGATAAAGAGCACGAGCAAGTTGAATTCGTTGTTTTTGACCTCCACTTAAATTAACTCCTCTCTCACCTATTTCAGTGAGGTCACCATAGGGAAGTAACTCAATGTCCTTTATCAGTGAAGACCTTTCAAGTGTTTCTTCGTATCTTTGATCATCCAATTCGGATCCAAACAAAATATTTTCCCGTATTGTACCTGTTTGTATCCATGATGTTTGAGAAACATATGCAAACTTCCCATGAACTTCAATCTGTAATTCAGAATAGAGAATCAAAATCCCATTAATATGATACTTGAAATAAAGGTCTCGTAAAATTCACTACGGTACAGCTGAATTTATATGATAGGACATCATGGTGTATTTGTGGGAAAAGACATTTATTGTGTTGAATTTGCGACATCAAAATAGGAATATTATTTAAATTATAACCAATAAGAGATTACACGATTTAGTAGTTTATTGTATGATCGGTATGGGAATAAAAACTTACATCTCCTTTTGTATTAGAAACTTCTCCAAGAATTGTTGCTAAGAGGGTTGATTTTCCTGAGCCAACTTCGCCACAAATAGCCACCCTTTGTCCATGTTTAACGTCCAAATTTATGCTTCTTAGTGTTGGCTTTATTGCATTACCTTCCCATGAAAAGTCAGCAGATTTGATAAAGACTGAGCCTTTAAGATTATCATTTAAGCATCGGTTCTTAAAATTTTCACTTTGCAGTTCTTGTGATTGGAGAAAATTAACAATCCTATCAAATGCAACTTTTGCTTGAATGATCACCGCAATAACATCTGGAATACCTGTAATAGGATCTTGAACAAGGCGCAATGTTGCCACAAAAGTGAAAACATTACTTGCATGCAAAGGAACTTTCAAGAAGTAACAGACCAGAAAAGAAGCCGAAGACACCAACATCGGTGAGGTCCAAAAAAGAAAGACAAGGTATGTTCTTCTTAATTGCACTGCATATAACAACTTGAGTTCCAAATTTCTTAGGTAATATATGGCATTTTTAAAATGGGTTTCCCAACCATATAGCTTCAACACTTTCATATTCACAAGAGCCTCAGAACTCGCTTTTAATCTCTCATCTTGCGCCACCATTAGTTTGCTCTGAAACTTGTGTTGTAACTTTGCTAGCGGAGTGTTGCAAAGCACGGTGAGAATTATCACTACCAATGAAGCTATGGTTGCTAGTCCAATTGCACGAAAAAGAATCACTAATGCAATACACAGTTGAAGAATTGTTGTCCAAGTCTTGTGAAACCAAAATGGAAATTCTCCAACTCTATAAGCATCCACAGTCATATAATTCATTATCTCACCACTAGAGTGAACTAATCTAGCAGAATTGGATAGCCTTAATATTTTTTTATGAATGACAGCAGTAAGTAGTGATCTAACCTTCATCCCTATAAGCCTACTTCGGAAATACCATTGTCGCTGTGATAAGGATTCTACGATCTTTATAAAGAAGAGTGATATTGCCAATACATAACCTTCATATTCAAAACTTTTGTTGCCTTCAGCAACCAATATAAACTCATTCAGAAGTAAAGGACCAGAAGATAGAGTGAGTACCTTGAGCAAAGCAAAGAATCCTGTTATCAAAATCTCTCTTTGGTGGCACGCAATTATTGTCCATAAAACGGACGAATGTGATGATGGTTCGTGTTGATTTTGTTTGTTTAACTGTTCTACAAACGAAAAATAACAACTTTCTGCTCGCTCGGACTCTCTTAACTCTGGGATTTCCTCATCGAGAAGCGTCTTTTCTTGACCCCTTTTCATCAATGGATTCAACCACCAAAACCAAATCTTACTAATGAATCCAGATTTGGAAAATGGGGTTACATTGCTAACAGAATCAACTTCATTGAACTGACCATTTAAAGGAGAACAAAGGCTCTCACCAATTTCTGTCATTCTCATAAGAACCGTAGTCCCCACAAATCATGCTCCAAGACTTGCCCAACTTTATTGTATAATCTGTGTAATAAAACCTGTGCATTATGAATTTCACATTTGATTATTTTATAAAAATGAGTAGAGAAATTTGGGGAATTGAAACATGTACTCTATGTTATATCAAATTAACTTTATTAAGTATTATTTTGTTCATCATTATCATAAATACTTTATCAATTAGTGACATAGTCTTAATTAGAGGTATAATATTTAAAAATGATAAACCACTTGGGTTGGTTGATGGTGTTGACTTCGAATCTTGGAGTGTGCTCCTCCTCAATTATTATTTAGAAACTGAATGATACTTTAAATAACATTTGGTTAATTTAGAATGAGAGATGCAGATAGATCTGAAAATAGAAAACTTGAAGGATATAAGAAGACCCTTTATATAATTTAATTCTCATCGGGCATAGGAAACTATAACGTGACTGAATAGAAAAATAAGTGCAAATCTGTGAGTTGAATTTCATTTTAATAAACTATAAGAATGCAACAAACGTGTCAGATATAAAACTAATAAAATCAGCAAGTTTCACGTAAATCTATTTCTAGAAAGAAACAAAAACTTCATGTGCTTGTTTCTTTGTATGTTGTGTGTTTTCTATTATGAAAGATGAATGAAGAAATGAATGAAATAGATTCTCATTAATTGATCAAATAGTAAATTACATCTTATATAGAGTTCATAGAGGTGTAGAAAGTTATGATAGAATGCTTGTATTCTATAGGAAGCCTATTACCATAAAATGTCTTTTAAAATCTCTTGAAATCCCAATTCAATACACCCCCTGTTAGTTATAACTAATTGTCTAGATAAATTGTTCCACAAGTTATTTGTATAACTAGCACTAGGATGCTTCTATTTCTTCATGATGCAATAGTCCCCCTGTTGGAACAATTTTCGTACACTTGAAGCTGTTGCTGAAAAAATTAGTACGCAAACACAAAAATAATTTGTTAGAAAAATTATTAGGCAGAGTCGCGGACTAGGTCGCTTTCTTTAAGACAATTCGCGGCTCTGCTTCAAAAGTGCAACAGTTCAATCTTGCCTCGCCGTCCCCAGGATAAAACAGCCTTCCAAAACTTAAAGTATGTGTACTCTCTGCACAAAGAGAACTCACCAAAACAACACCCTAAAATTACTAATACTGCTCGGAATGCCAAAAAAAAATTTAGGAAGTTTTTTTTTTCTTTTACTATTCGTGAAAATTGCTTCTACTGAACTTGTACCAAGTTATTCTCTTTTTATACAAGTCTCCCCCTATCAATTCAATACTATTAAATTCATTTTTGATTCTAGTAGAGAAAATCAACTCTGTATTTAATGTGTCAGATTACATTCAACCAAAAATTGAATAGAAAAAACGTTATGTTTCCCTTATACAAATATGTGAGCAAATTAATGTGTAGTATTATCATTAATATAATATCAAAAGTACTTGAATCCGTTGAAACTAGGAAAGGCATAATGTATATTGAAATTGATTGTCAATAAAGATGAAAAAACCGTTTGGTATCAAAGCTTTTTAATATAAATAAATTCATTCTTTCATGTACACAAGTCAAAAACAATGACTTTTTGAAATTCAACTTGTTTCATAACCGATCATAAAAAAGTAAAATATATTTTATTAAAATTTCTATTAAATAAAATATTATTCCTAATAAAATCTCCAGCACCCCCATAAGTTGAAGATGGTAAATGTCAACCAATCCCGACTTGAATAGTAAAGTGTGAAAATCCTGAGGTACCAAGGCTTTGGTCAAGAAGTCTGCAATTTGTGCTTGTGAAGTGACTGGTAGAAGCTTCATTACATATGCTTGAAGCTTTTCTCTGATCAAGTGGCAATCTATCTCTAAATGCTTAGTTCTTTCATGGAATACAGGGTCGGTTGCAATATGTAAAGCATTTTGGTTATCACATTAAATGACGGGCAATTTGGTGCAAGGAAGCTGCAAGTCTTAGAGACGATATAAGAGTTGTTGAAGCTCACAAGTTGCAACTGCAAGTGCTCTGTATTCTGCTTCAAAGGATGATCTAGAAATAGTTAGTTGTTTCTTGGTACGCCATGAAATTAAAGATTTGCCTAAGAAGAAACATTGGCATGAGATTGATCTTATAGAATCTAAGCAACTTGCCCAGTCAGCATCAGAAAAGCCTAAAATGTGGAGATTTGAATCTTTGGGAAAGAATAAGCCTCGACCTTGACAACTTTGGAGATACCTCAAAAATCTAATAGCAGCATTATAGTAGATTTGTGTAGGTTTTGTGAAAAACTGGCTTAGTTTCCGAGTGATAAAAGTGATATCAGGTCTACTATGTGAAGGTATAACAATCTACAAACTAATCTTTTGTAAGAAGAAACGTTTGCATATTGTGTACTTCTATCATGATGTAATTTACAGAAGGATCAAAAGGTGTTGAAGCAGGTTTAGATGTAGTAAGATCTGAATCTGAAAACAAATCTAAGCAATATTTCCTTTGGCATAAGCAAATATCTTTTTCAGAATAAGCCACCTCTAGGCTAAGAAAGTATTCGAGTTGGCTTAAATCATTGATTATGAATGAATCATGAAGAATGATTTTGATGTGAGGAAACTCAAAGATAGAATTTCTTGCAAGGATGGTATGATCCACGTAGACAAGAGGAATAGTGAATGAAGCAGAAGATTTGGTGAATAAAGAGTATTCTGAGTTTGCTTGTTTGAGTCCCTGAGCCATTAATAAAAAGGTGAGTTTCTCATACCACTTTCTGCTAACTTGTTTTAATCCATAAAGAGATTTGATCAGTTTGCAGACTTGATTGGGTTTAGATGTAGTAACTCCTGGAGGAAGCTGCATATACACATCTTCTTGTAATTCTCCATGCAGAAAAGCATTATTAACATCAAGTTGGTGAATGAAGCAGTGATGTATAGAAGTCAAAGGTATGATGAGTCTAAACCTTCAATCTGATTGTAGTCTTTAGCAACCAAACGTGCTTTGAATCTTTCTATGCATCCATTTGCATGATGTTTTATCTTATGCAACCATTTACAACCTATTAGTTAGATGGTTGGAGGTAAATCAACAATCTTCCAAGTCCCTGTTTGTTTAAGAGCAGTAAGTTCAATCTCCATGAATTTATTCCAACAATTAGAGTTACTAGCCTCATCATAAGATTTTGGCTCGGTGTGGGTAGTAAGAGATGAAGTAAAATGAAGATGAGCATTGGACAATAAATGATAAGAAAGAAATCATAAATAGGATAACTATTAACAACATTTTTATTATGAGATGATTTATGAAAAAACTAGCATATAAAATATTTAAGATGTGTGGTGGATGCTCAACTCTGGAGGATTTCCTGGTAAGAGAATCATTGTTATGAGGATCAATATATGGAGGAGGTATAGGAGAACGAGATGTTGACCCAGATTTTTCTGGCTGAGAATGTTCAGTGACAGGAACAAATAATGAACTGGAGGGAAAATACACACAATCCTTGATAGTTGAAGAAGAAGAAAAGAAATAAGGTAAGATATGATCATGGAATGTGACAATTCTTGAAATGAAAATTTCTTTAGAGTGTAGGTCAAAAAGAACAAAGACTTTAAAACATGACTTGTATCCTAGGAAAATATATTTTCTTGCTCTAGGATCAATCTTAGACCTGTGAAATTAAAGAGTAGAAGCATAACAAATGGAACCAAAAACTTTAAAAAGATTGATAACATGAATAGAACTGTAACAACCCGATTTTCGCTAGAATTATTTTAATTAATTATTATGTGTGTTTATATGTGTTTGTATGTGATTATCTGTATCTGTGTGTATTTTATTCGGGATTAGTGGATTTTGGCTTAAGAAAGGTATATTAGTCAATTTAGATTCAGGGGTATTTTGATCATTTGGTGAGCAAGGGTAAAATAGTATTTTGGTTACGAGAATTATTTTAGTGTTCTAAGTGGGAATAATTATTTTTACTAAGTTACTAGTGAGTTGTGGTAATTATTTAGAGACGGTAATTATTTATTATTTGATGGTTAAAAGAGTAGTAACTCTGTGAATTAGTTGGTAAGAATATTGAGCTCATTAAGACAATTAGGGTTTGAGCCCATTTGTGGTAACTATATAAACACTAGTCTTATGAGAAATTAGGTCATTGCTTTCGTTTACTCACTTTCACAAAACATTTTAAGATAGAGGTAGAGAGAGAAACGGGATCTTGAAGAGCAAAGAAGAACTAGAGAGAGAACTTGGGGTTAGTGGCCAGGAGCTAAATTGAAGTTAGGAATTGAATTCTTGAAGAATAGAGGTAAGGAGGATAGTCTCTTTTTCACTAATTAAGCTATAATCACTTTTTCTACTTATGGATTTAAGTGCTTTTCTTATAATTGTGACTTTTTGTGATCTTAAATGATAAAATTTGTGCTCCATTTTCATGTAAAATTGTGGGTATGATAAAATTCATGAATTTGTTGTGTTAATAGCTTAAACTTCATAGTTGTTGTTGTTGTTGAGTTGTTTTCATGATTTTTTACTATTTGAGTGAAATTCATGAATTGGTGTATGATTGTTGTTGAAACATGTTTAAATTCACTTCATTAATGTTTGTTTATGTTTATGTGTTGATGGGGTTTGAATTGGTGTATTGTTTTGAAATTTGAATGAAAAATGAGAAAAAATGGTGGTTGTTGGTGAAAATGAACTAGATGATGATTTTAAGATGAATTGGTATTATAATCCGATGTTTGTTGTTGTTTTGAATGCCTTTTTACGTTTGCAATCATGAGTATAAGTTTTGGGATCGAATTTGGGGTCAAGGGGATCAAAATTGGAGTTTTGATGTGAAAAATTTGAAGTTCCCGAGAGGGAACAACCAAAACAGGGCAATGAGACACCCCGTTGTCTCATCATGTGAAACCATAAATGATTATCCTATATTTTGTGATGTAAATATTTAAGTGGCATAAAAAGTACCAACTAATTTAAATCATAATTATAAGAACATAAATATATTTGAAATGCATCTTATTTTAAGCATCAAATGTGTTTGTGGATCCGAGCCAGGATACCACGTGATAAAAGTGATCAAATATCATTAGTACAATCATCCTTAATAATAACCCAAAAGACTAACACACTGGCTACAAGAGGCAAGTCTCTACGTCACTCTGTGTCGACGCCTGTGGCGTCTTCTACATGAACATTGGAAGGGAATACACGATTCTCTGCTACGAACTCCTCGTCAGGTTGATCTAAAACATATGTAAACAACACACAAGAAAAAGTACAAAGGGGGTAAGATTCACATACATATATAAAGTGGGAAAGAAGTGTAAAATAGACAGATAACATGCCACACACATACTAGCAATCATAGCAACCTCACAAACACTTGGATCATCCTTACTAATCTGATGCAACCTGAACTATATGTTGACACGGCCGATCCTAATGCCACTAACGCTCCCACTAACACGTAGCAAGCGCCACCTGACTACACATGGAGTCTAGATGTTATAAGTCCTCATCCCACCATTAATCGATCAAAATGACCTAATCCTAAGCGTCATTCCATCCACGCAAATATAAATACACTCTAGTGCTCGGTCAGGATGATTGACCTCGTGTGTCCCATACCACACGACAGTGGTCTTTAAAACAAAGATGCAAACTATATGAGTCTCTCAATTATAACAATTTTCTCCTATCGATACCTCGCTCACTCAGAGCACAATCTCACCATCTTGGTTGAGTACCATTAATCTCTCAATATCCTAAATCCCATCAATAGTAATATGGTCATCAATATTCTCACTCAAACCGACTAACACTAGCAACCGCAAAATTGAGTTATACATATAGCATAACAAATACCCAAAATATAGCAAACATATATCACACTGTCAAGAAAAGGATATGACAAATAATATAATAAAGGTTATCCTAAAGCATGTTACTAAAGTACGCATAGCACACATAAAATAAATATAACAATTATTCTCAATTATAAAATAATCATATTAGCGAACAGACCCTCGACAGCCTAAACACCAATTAGCTTCACTCCGAAGAGTCACTAAATGACATTAAGGTGCCGCTAGCCATTCAACCTATTGTAGGGCTTAGGTCACCCTATGCATATTAAAAGTACTATTTTACGCTAACCGTCCCGGTGTGTACTGGATCTTCCCCCCACCTGATAATGATGTTGATTAAACTTTAATCTGCACGAACAGCCTTGGCCCTCGAACAAAGCACTCAAAATGGCCTACGAACAATGACCACGAACTAGGGACTTAACTTGCAACTCTATATTCTCTAGTATGGGAGAACTATGCCTAAAATCAACAGTGGCCTAATAGTGGGAAGTTATATCACCAAATCTTGTCTTGCTAAAACTCAGGCACCGTTCAAAGAAGGAAATTAATAGAGTAGATAACATAACTTTTATATATCCCCATGTGCTACTCATGTCTCGTAAAAGTTAAATGGTAAGAGATTGAAGTATTGACAAACTTGATTACTATATGTTACTATTTTTATTTTTTATTTCACGTCATTAAATTAAAAGCTTATATATCTTCTATTAAATCTTTATGGAACACGAGACCTTCAAAAAAAAAAATTAGTATCATCCACTCATGCCATTCCTTTACTAACTATAAATTTATATATATTAAGTCTTAACAATGATCGTTCAATAAAATAGATAATGATAAGCATGTATACATAATTCAATTATTCTCATGACCTTTATTAATGAACACATACTTATATTTAGATTTTAGTCCCACGCATACTACTAACCTATATTAGCTATTTCCTTATTATTATTATTAATATTATTATTATCTTCCCAGTATTTTGGTTACGAGAATTATTTTAGTGTTCTAAGTGGGAATAATTATTTTTACTAAGTTACTAGTGAGTTGTGGTAATTATTTAGAGACGGTAATTATTTGTTATTTGACGGTTAAGTGAGTAGTAACTCTGTGAATTAGTTGGTAAGAATATTGAGCCCATTAAGACAATTAGGGTTTGAGCCCATTTGTGGTAACTATATAAACACTAGTCTTATGAGAAATTATGTCATTACCTTCATTTACTCACTTTCACAAAACATTTTAAGATAGAGGTAGAGAGAGAAAGGGGATCTTGAAGAGCAAAGAAGAACTAGAGAGAGAGAACTTGGGGTTGGTGGCCAGGAGCTAAATTGAAGTTAGGAATTGAATTCTTGAAGAATAGAGGTAAGGAGGATAGTCTCTTTTTCACTAATTAAGCTATAATCACTTTTTCTACTTATGGATTTAACTGCTTTTATTATAATTGTGACTTTTTGTGATCTTAAATGATAAAATTCGTGCTCCATTTTCATGTGAAATTGTGGGTATGATAAAATTCATGAATTTGTTGTGTTAATAGCTTAAACTTCATAGTTGTTGTTGTTGTTGAGTTGTTTTTATGATTTTTGACTATTTGAGTGAAATTCATGAATTGGTGTATGATTGTTGTTGAAACATGTTTAAATTCACTTCATTAATGTTTGTTTATGTTTATGTGTTGATGGGGATTGAATTGGTGTGGTTGTTTTGAAGTGTGAATGAAAAATGATAAAATATGGCGGTTGTTGGTGAAAATGAACTAGATGATGATTTTGAGATGAATTGGTATTATAATCCGATGTTTGTTGTTGTTTTGAATGCCTTTTTATGTTTGCAATCACGAGTATAAGTTTTGGGGTCGAATTTGGGGTCAAGGGGATCAAAATTGGGGTTTTGGTGTGAAAAATTGGAAGTTCCCGAGAGGGAACATCCAAAACAGGGCAACCTGTTCTGGTGTAACTTGCTTGGCGAGATGGAGCTCGCTGGGCGAGATGCATAGGAACATAATCCTTCGTTTTGGGTGTCCCGGCCTATGGGGGATCGATCCGTACCACCCAAAATGATTATTTTGATGTGATTACCTGTATTTAAACCTTCTAAACCTTTGGAAACATCAATTGAATTTGATTGAACTTGGTTTTGTGAAATCATATCTTAAACTTTTGAAAATTGTTCAAGAATATGAAATTTCGGAAAACTCAATTTCTCAAAGGAAAAGAGTAGGACTAGGGTTATCTAGTATTGTTTTGATTTATAAAAATATTTTGGATGGGAATCATGAACTTTAACTTAGTTTTGCTTCGAAAATTTGTATTCTTTGAAAAACGGCGAAATTGTACGAACTTTGTGAAACTTTGGGATTGAAGTGAATTGGCCTATGAGACGTATATGTATACACTACTGCACTCATATGTGACTTGTGTGTATGCTTAGTTGAGGCATTCAAACTTGTTTGCTTGTTTGTTGATTAACTTGGGGAAATGAAAGAAACGATACGAACTTGGGAATTTTGAGTAATTGTCGGCTTTAGCCTATGAAACGTATGTGTACACTTTACTGCACTTATATGTGAATTGTGTGTATACTTGGTTGAGGCGTTTGAATTTGTTTACTTTGGTTTTGGAAAATTTGTCGGAAAATGCTAGTTTTCATAAACTTAGACGAACTTTGTCAAACTAATGTTTTATGGATGTATAACTTGTAGGAGACTTTGAATTAATGTTTTTATGATAGAATGAGAATGAATTGATGATGATTGGGTGTCTAATATGTGGAATGTTGAGACTTGAATAATATTCAATCGTTGGTATTTAATGTGATTTTTGCTCTTAATGAATCTTGAGTTGAATGTTGTTTATGATGATGATGAATGGTGTTGTTGAATTATTACATGCTAATGATGGTGATATTGTTGGTGATTGCATGTATACTTAATGAAGGTGAAAATGATGGTGAGTTTGTTGTTGTACATGTGCATAGTGTATCATATATTCATGCATCATTAGTCTTATGATATTTATATCCAATGATGAACATAAGATGAACTTGTAGGTGAACACAAGATCAATGATGTATGATACTTTTAGAAGCATAAAAGTCGGTGAGAAGAAACTCAGAGCCGTTGTCAGATCTAACAGTTTTAGGGACAATATTATGATGTGTTTCAATCATTTGAATGAATTTCTTAACATGATTACAAACTTCAGACTTGTTCTTGAGTAAAATAGTCCACAAAAACCTACTGAAATAATCTAAAATAGTTAAGAAATATTGGTGATTATGCACAAAAGGAATAACAATTGGACCCCAAATATCAAAATGTAAAAGCTCAAATTAGGAAAGAGCATTAGAGGGGCTGAAGGAAAAGGGTAATTTCTTTTGCTTAGAAAAATAACATACATCACAAGTAGCTTTATTATCACAAGAAATATAAGGGTACATAGTATGCATCTCAGAAAATCTCTTATGAGAGAGATGACCTAGTCTAAAATGCCATAAGGCATAGTTTAGACTTACATTGCAAGAAGAAATAGAAGTAAAATTACAAAATGTTGATACAATTTTATTGGAACAATGAAAAGAGGCATGACTTGGAGTAAAAGCATTCACCACCAATCTGTATAAGCTATTCAAATTAGCACCCAAACCAATCATTTTCCTGGTATTCAAATCCTGAATAATACAACTATCTGATGTAAATTGCACTAAACAAGAAAGTGATTTGCATAACTTTGAAACTGAAATGAGATTGAGTTTGAAAGTTGTAGAATATAAGACCTTGTGAGAAATGATTTTGAAGAAAAAAAATGTTACCAGCATGTTGAACTAAAATAGATGAACCATTTGGTAGATCAACACTGATAGGTCTAATTTTATAAACTAAAGTAAAACTAGATAGTAAAGGAAAAAAATGGTTATTTGCACCAGAATCTAAAAAGCCAATAATCAATAGTAGCACTAATAAAACAAGAGATAACACTACGAATACCTGTCTGAGAAACATCACTAGATGAATGACCTAGAGAAAAGGAAGTATTGATATGATTGGAGACAGGTCCAATGGAAGGAGATGCTAAGGAGAGTAAATAGGTTTACTTGCTTCATAAACTTCAATGTCACAACATTAATAGACGAACTTGCTTTGCTAAGATTGGGATGGCCATGCTTCTAGTAAAAAAATTAAATTGTGTGGTTATGATGATTGCAGAAGGTACAATACCGAGAACCATTTTTATTGGTACCATTACTAGTAGAACCTTTGCCACGATTCTGAAACCTTCTTAAATCATAATTATTAATGGAGATGCTTGAGTCATCAACATTAACAAGAGTAGAAATCACAACATTTTTACTTTCTTCCCGAACAACTAAAGAATATACCTTGTTAATGGATTGTAAATGATCCATAAGAAGGATTTGAGTCTAACCATAGAGAAAGAATCGCTCGAACTAGTAAAAAACTGAATGATTTGATCCTTTGTTATGTAATTCTTAGCAGCACGAACAAAATCACATCTACAATGATGAATACAAGTGGAATTTGGAATAGGTCTATTGGAATTAAAATCATCCCAAAGAGACCTCATTTCATAGAATTATTCTAAGAAAAATTTGATACCTTGTCTGTGATTAAGGATAGCAAATCTCAAAGAGGAGATACAAATAAAGTCAACTTTACCAAAACATTCCTTCAAACCTTCCCAAGCAAAAAATGTTGTGTCATGAAATACTATAGTTTGAGCAATGGATTCAGAAACAAAATTATGAATCCAAGAATGCAAAAGGTGATTGCAATGTTCCCAAGCATTGAGATTAAGATCAACTAGGTCAGGAATTGGCATAGAACAATCAATGAAAACTAGCTTGTTCTTTGCTCCTAAGGCACGTTGCATGGAACAACTCCAAGCAAGGTAATTGGATCCATTAAGCTTCGGATAAATAGCCAAAGAATGGGGACCTTCTATGGGACGAACAAAGTAGACAATATCGGTATCATAATTGGACCGAGAAGTTGAAGCTTGACGAGGAGCCATGGAAGAAGACACATAATCTTAGAAAAGATAGTCCAAATAACAAGGTAAGAGGGGAGAAATAGCAAGGTAAGATAGTCCAAATAATCTTATGCAATTCCTATAAGTCTGTTTGGCTATTGTCTCAAGTTAGCGCACCTGCATATAAAAGCTCAGTAGAGAACGTTGAAGGTGAGAAAAACACAAGAAGGGGGGTTGAATTGTGTTTGCTTTTTCTTCGTTTTCTCCTACTGAAGTCATTGTTCAGAAGTAGATAAAGTTCAGCTTCTGAAGTGATAATCAGAATCTAAGATGCAGCGGATAAAAACAGAGAGAGAGAGAGAAGAAAGACACAAAACAATTATACAGGTTCCTTCCACAAACCGGAAGTAGTCCTGTCCCCCTTGCACTTCCAAGGAGAGATCACTAAAAATGTAATCTCAAATTACTATTGCTCAATACTACAACTAGTATGAGACTTCAAGTAACTCAAGCACAACTTCAAAAGATTTCCTATGCTCAAGCACACAAGTAAGAGAATTCCAATGCTCAAGCACAACTGCAAGAGACTTCTAATGCTCAAGCACACAAGCAAGAAACTTACAATCAAACAGATTTACACAGAAAATTGTTTGAGTTTGAACACTTAATATACAATCAGTGGTGTTCACAATACAAATCAATTACATACTCTTAAGACTCTTGAAACTATAGAATTTCTAAAATATGGACTTCGCTAAGAAATTCTAAGTGACTTTGAAATGCAAAACAATAACAGAGTATGAACTTTGAATTGTTGTGAGAGTCTAGCTTTTGTATGTGTGTGTATTGCTTAAGTCTGTTGTATTGTATTTTTCAACTAGCAGGTCTTCACTCCTTTATATAGTGGTGTGAAAGAGACGTTGGAGAATTGCCAGCACACATACACAAAGAGTCGTTTGAAGCTTGTTGATCACCAATGATCTTTTTACCTGATATGGTTATTGTCCTATGAAGGATCAATTTCAAATGCATTCCTTGTATGAAGGAACATTTCTGCAAGCAGAGCTGTTATCCTTGTCTGGTTGCAGAGACACGAACAGAGTAGTGGAGGAAGTGGTTGTACAGTTCGTACAATTGTCCTTTGTCAATGCTCTTGATAGAACAAGCATCCAATGCTTTCAAATTTCATCTCAATGGCCGTTGATACACTCATTCAGTCTTTTTGCAAAGCTTAGACAAGATCAAAACATATTCCCAACTCTTGAATCTTTAAGATTTTTCATCTCCTGATGAACTTCAGCTTCTGGTGATCTTGCTTCTGATGAGGCGCTTCTGATGAACTTGCTTCTGATGACGTCATTACTTCATGAGCACTTTGTACTTCAGGAGCAGTTTTCTTCAGACGCTTCAAGCTTCCTTTTTGTTGATTCTTTTGCTCTCTTTTGTTCTTCCAGAACCTCTTAAAGATATAAAATTTTGTCCATGGTCCTGTACACTTGAACAAATATTAGCATATCCAATTGACAATTTTTAATACCTTGTTATCATCAAAACCTTAAGGGTGGCATATGTTAAACATTCTTTGTTCTACCAATCTCCCCCACTCTAAGGGTAATGTTTGTTAAACGTATTTTGTTCCAACAAACGTTTGATATCTTATGCTCTTTTTAAGCGCATCCATGACAACCAAATGTCTGTATTTGCCTCAACCAATTTTCTTCACATGGGCAGCTATATGTTGCATTGTCAAGAGTTACATCAAGGAAAGACTTGAAGATATTGATTATTGATGATGAAGGAGAAGATAGCTATGTCACATCTAATGTAGTTTACAAAGAAAATTTTCAAAATGTACTTTGATTTTTGTTTAACTATTTGACTTTCTTATAAAAAAATCCATGTATCTCACATTGATCAATGATACATGATATTCTAGAATGGTTTATTTTTCAATTTGCTTGAGTTGATTGTAATCAAAATATATTGATCAATAGTCTATAACAGACCCGCGCGACAGCGTGGCTCAACAGGGATTCGAACCCACGACATATTGATCAAACCACTAAACCACTTGCTGTTTTTGTGATATAATTTGGCTTCCACTACAAGATATGCAATATTAAACGCCCTTTTTTAAAAATCCAATTAATCACTTTTTCTTTCTTTCCAAACCGTTTTGAACCCTTCTTTCTCCTTTTTATTTCGCGATCTAAACCTAGAAGTCTGCGGTTTTCATCCATTTCTTCCCCTTTTTCCTTCGATTATCCTAAAAAATGTGATTGTGATGCAGATTTCGTCCATAACTTAAAAATGATATGATCACTAAACTATATTAATGCTATTTTATTCATTCTGAATTTGTGGATTGTGATTGAATGCTTGAAATCCTATTATGATTGTATTCATTATATTCATCGTGATTATGTCAATGCTTGAAAGTAGGGTTTCAAAATTTGGGGATTTTATGATTTTTCTATTGTCCGTCAATCTTTGATTTCTCAAATTTAGCATCTTCACGGTTTTCTGAAATAGGATAGGATAGTCAATGCTTCATTTATAATTGGGTGATTTAGGCCTTAAATAATAGGAAAATTTTCCAATTCAAAGTATTGTTGTTGTTGTTGTTATTATTATTATTATTATATCCTTAAACCGTGCGTAGGTAGTTTTCTTCAACCTGGACATGTGCAAATGTTGTTGCTTGATTTATGTTATTGAAAATGATTTTAATTTGATTTATTCAATTGTATCATTGTAGTCTTTATTGAAATGTTATACATAATACATTTAAACATTTTGATGACTAATAATATAGGTAATCTGATGCTTATATATGAAACTCGAAACAAACCCGTGCATCGCACGGGTCAGAGTCTAGTTAGATTAATATTGTTATAACTAGGGCTGAGCATAAGAACCGAACCCGCCCAAAATCCGTCTAAACCACATCTCATTTTAAGTAAACAGGTGGGTCGGGTCGGTTGTCGGGTTCAAAAAGTGAAAAAATCGAGTTTTTGTGATTTCTAACGGTCGGTTGCAGTTCCTGAAATGGTAACCCATCGGTACCCACAACCGACCAGTTAATAACTTTCTCCTAGGAATAGCTTTTTCCTGACACATCATGTTTCCACTTCTCTATCATAAAAGTGTCACTGACCTATGACTACTCAAAAGATGTTTAATACCACCTCTTTTATTGTGACCACTATTAGGAGTAGTTTGAAATGATGTAGTGTATTTGCTGTCTTGTCTTCTATCTATTACAAGAAACCAATTTACAAGAATACAACCAGTTTTGCAATTATTAATATTTATATTTATTTAATTGTAATAACATACATTTATTAGTTTTAGTTTTCTCTCTCTATTTTCCAGCCTGCATGTTCTCTTCCATATGCAAACCGTAGATCTCATTCCAAAATGTTGTTATTCTTCAACTCATGTCCATTGTTAATTATAATTATAACTCCTCAACTGTTCTTCTTTCCTTCTCTATTGCTCTTCTGTTTAATTGTATATTTCATCATCTTCCTTCTTGTAGAGAAATAAAACTAGGTTCCCGTTCATGTTTTTTTCTTAATGAAGTTTATAACTGATCCAACCCACCCAAAATAACTGTCCAACCGACAAACAGAGAACCTCCCAAACCGACCTCATAAACGGTCGAATTCGGACTTTGATTTGGTGTCTTCGGTTTCATCTAGTATGGCGTTTTCGGGCCCGAACCCACCCGATGCTTTACCCTAGTTATAACAGGACGCGATAATAATGATAATAATAGTAAAAGACAAATGAAAAATGACACAAGATTTAACGTAGTATCCAACAATGTGCTGCCTAATCCACGGGCAGAGCCATTGAAAAGAATTCCACTATAATCAATGATTACTTATACTGAATAGTAAAGGTAATACTTGCTATAGTAAAACCACTAACTATTGGTGCAAAAAATTAATAACACACAAGAATTTTATTTATATGGTTAAGTCTGTGCATATTTCTTCATATTATTCAATGGGAAACATTTTCCTAACACTAATTCAAGTCATATTTCAACAAATATATAACATTTGTTATGGTTAAAAATTTAATGAATGAAAATGGGTGGTTACATGTTGTGGTAATTAATTATTTCCCTTATCACATGTTATTCAAATAAATGTATTCCATGATACTGACCGACCCTTTGAATGACTGGTCCATCACAATTTCCTTGTATCTGAATTATTTTCACATAGTGAGGTACTTATGGAGTACAATTGAATTTACAAAAAGCGAAGCTTGTATAAATTCAAGACAGAGTCTGAAGACAAAGAGCGCCTGACGACTATGAGAAGCTGTCTACCAGAAGTTGACGTCATTAGAGAGTCTGAAGAACCATCAGATGCTGGAGTTCATCAGAGTCTGAAGACTGGAAGCTGAAGTTAGTTAAATGTTGTTATTTTGAATGCATATGGTTGCAGAAGGAATGGAAGCCTGGAGCAACGACTATTTCAGACGAATTAGAAGGCATTGGATTCTTATCCACTGAAAAGTGCAAGAAAAAGAGATAGTACAATTGTACAACCACTACTCCACTCCTCATGTCTACAGTAGTACAAGATAATAGTTGTGACTACGCTGGTTGTTCTCTATTCATGGAATGAATTTGAAATTGTTCCTTCATAGGACAATAACCAAATCAAGCAACAAATCATTGGTGATTATCAAGCTTCAACAACGACTCTTTTGATGTGCTGGCAATCAACATCTCTTTCACACCTCTATATAAAGGAGTGAAGACTTGAAGATTGTAAGGAGACTCACAACAATTTTACAAGTGTCAAAACTCTGATGAAATTGTTTTCACATTAATGTTCACTTAGAATTTCTTAACAACTGTCACATCTTATCAAGTGTTCAATCCTCAAACATTTTATGTGTAATTTTGTTTGTTTAGAAGACTCTTGCTTTTGTGCTTGAGCTTAGGAAGACTCTTGCGTTTGTGTTTGATTATAGGAAACCTCTTGCTTTTGTGCTTGAGTAGTTTGAAGTCTCTTGCTATTGTGCTTGAGTAATTGTAATTAGATATTGATTTTAGTGAACTCTCCTTGGAAATGCAAGGGGGACACGACTACTTCCGGATTGTGGAAGGAACCTGTATAACTGCTTTGTGTCTTTCTCTTCTCTCTCTCTCTCTCTCTAAATTATCCGCTGCATAGGACTTTGAACTTTGTTCAAGACTCTGAACTCTATTAGACTTTGAACACTGGACTTAGTTTTAGAAAGAAGAAAAAGCTAACACAATTTAACACTCCTTCTTGTGTTTTTCTCACCTTCATAACATCATCAAAACAAGCTAAGTCAGATCAAGATAAGCTTCACCTAACGTGTGGGGTCTATACTTCTCAGTTGACTAGGTCTATCCCTCCAATGTTTGGTTACACCTGCTGGTCACACGGTGATCCTTACGTGTGAGGTCTTACCACCTCAAAGGTAATTGAAAGTATAGACTTTATATTGGCTTTCCACGATTTCCCAAGGTAAAGAAGGCCAAGGTTCCTGTCGGTCTACCCATCTATGAATCTTAGGGCACTTATAACACACTCTATCTCGCACAAAGTAGTTCTACTAACAGGCAGCCCTATCAACGTCTACCTTACCAAGGGTTTAAGAGAATGGTTCTACTAGGCTACAACATATTTCCTTCAAGAAGATACTTGTTTCCTTAATTATTAACTAGTTACCTCATAGGTTCAGCAGATTTTACTCAATATTAGTATCTAATCTAGAGTTGCGCTACTACAGAAATAAACTAAATTCCTAATAAAACTTAATAGCGAACAAAAGATAAATAAAATAAAAACGACATTAAATTAAATAAATATCCAAAAAAAATAAATAGAGGTTCATCTTAGAACTCTAACCTAAAAAGAATTAGTTACAAATGGTAACTAAATTTTTTTTACTAAAGATAAAAAGAAAGCTTAGAAAATCAAGGAGAAGATAGAAACTCCACTGAAGCTTTAGAATTGCCTTCCACTTGAACTTCTCCAATTCTGAACGAGAATTTCTGAATGAGGAAGATTGATATTTACAGTGAGAGTTTCTAACAAGGTTTGGGCTAAAAACGCGAGCTTTACGCACAAAAAAGCAGGAAAAGATGCATGCGCCCCTCACATTTTGGATGCTCGGGGCGCATGCACCATGCTCTAGGCGCATGGTGTTGCCTCCCGGGCCTAATTTCTTTGATTTTCCATCGTTTTTGGTCTTCGTGTTCAACTAACTTGTCTCGGAACTTGGGAACAAAATTTCTCCCACTGTAAAGTCTCCTGAGCCCTCTTGAATCTTCATTCTTGATCTTCCCAAAGTCGTCATAGATCTTTAGATGTTCTTGATTTGTGGATTTGCATGATTTCTCCGTGAATTACTTCAAAACCCCCCTAAATTTGCTATGTTTCGGGAAAACTAGAATTATAGACTCAAATGTTGAAAAAATTATAAAAGTCCCGAAATCATAGGAAATCGTTCTAATACTCCTCCTTTTTGGTGCTAAAACCTAATGAAAATGACTGAAAAACATGCTTAGAAAAATGTAAGATGACATGTCATCAATATATCAAGTGCAAGATAATTTTGTTTATTTGTAAACAATTATAAGTTTTTTATTTTGTGCTTGAGCATTGGAAGTTTGTTTCTGTTGTGATTGCACATTTGGAAGTGTCCTTCAGTAAACTGAATGTGAGAAAAACACG
>Ga0228711_1002650_pt1 | contig 27649 bp, 17 predicted proteins | sample MedpolnodulmetaG_2_FD_177996 | JGI IMG/M metagenome (GOLD analysis project Ga0228711, IMG submission 177996) | Root nodule microbial communities from Medicago polymorpha collected in Santa Monica, California, United States - brown nodules | ecosystem: Host-associated > Plants > Roots > Nodule... | reverse complement strand
GAAATTCCACCACAAATTTCACAGTTGTCCAGGTTGTTGTCTCTTGATCTAGACTTCCAAACTACAATAAATACTAAAGGTAGTACATCTAATTTGTTGCAACTAAAATTGTCTAGTCTCAGAAGCAATAAATAGCAATGTAAAGGGTCAAATTCCATCATGGATAATGAACCTAACAAATTTAGTTATATTGGACCTACGCTCTAATATTTTACATGGGAAGCTAGAGCTTGACACATTTCTGAACCTCAAAAAGCTAGTTCTTCTAGATTTATCATTAAACCAACTGTCATTGTATAGTGGAAAAAGTTCATCTCGTATGATTGATTCTCTAATTCAATATTTACAGTTGGATTCATGTAATTTAGTTGAGATTCCATCATTTATAAGAGATCTGGCTAATCTGGAAGTTCTTACGTTGTCATACAACAATATAACATCGATACCCAATTGGTTGTGGAAAAAAGCAAGTCTACAAACCTTAGATGTTTCCGACAATTCATTGACTGGAGAAATTTCCCCATCCATACTCAATCTCAAATCACTCATATATCTTGATTTATCATTCAACAACTTAAGCGGCAATGTTCCTTCATGCCTGGGTAACTTTAGCCAATCTTTAGAAATTCTAGATCTAAGTGTGAACAAATTGTCTGGCCTCATTCCTCAAACATACATGATAGGAAATTCCCTTCAAATGATTGATCTCAGTAACAACAATATGCAGGGTCGGTTGCCAAAGGCATTGGTCAACAACAGAAGGCTTGAGTTCTTTGATGTTAGCTACAACAATATCAATGATACATTTCCATTCTGGATGGGAGGATTACCCGAGTTGAAGGTATTGTCTTTATGTAACAACGAATTTCATGGAGACATTAGGTGTTCTGGCAACATGACATGCACGTTTCCTAAGCTTCACATCATTGACCTTTCTCACAATGAGTTCTCTGGAAGTTTTCCATCAGAAATGATCAAAAGATGGAAAACAATGAAAACTACCAATACAAGTCTTACTTGTCGACGACCATTGCAGGACCATATTATACAACACAAGATAAGTTTTATTCGTTCACAATGTCAAACAAAGGGCTGGCCATGGTTTACAATCACCTTCAGAACTTTTACCGCTTAATAGCCATTGATATTTCAAGCAACAAAATCAGTGGAGAGATACCACAAGTGATAGGCGAGTTGAAGGGGCTTGTTTTGCTCAACTTGTCAAATAATATGCTTATTGGTAGCATTCCATCTTCTTTAGGGAAGCTTTCAAACCTTGAAGCACTAGATCTTTCTCTCAACAGTCTTTCAGGGAAAATTCCCCAACAGTTGGCTGAAATCACCTTTTTGGAATACTTAAATGTGTCCTTTAACAATCTCACAGGCCCTATACCACAAAATAATCAGTTTTCTACATTCAAAGGTGATTCATTTGAGGGTAACCAAGGTTTGTGCGGGGATCAGCTGTTGAAGAAGTGTATAGATCATGTAGGGCCTTCTACTTACGATGATGATGATGATGACGACTCAGAATCTTTCTTTGAATTATACTGGACAGTAGTTCTGATTGGATATGGCGGTGGACTTGTTGCTGGAGTGGCATTGGGAAACAGTTACTTTCCGCAGGTATTTGCATGGTATAGAGATTGCCTTAGTGTTTCAGTAATAATATTGCTTAATAAGATTTTTTAGACATTAGTGAGTTGTTTTTGTGTTGAAGCTTAATAGGGTCTGGTGAGTTCAAAGCAATAAACATATTAGTCCTCTATATTTATGGTTCTTATTTGTTTTAGTTTCCTTCTGTTCTTGTAATTGCATCTTGTAAGAGTTTCCTTTGTATGTAAAAGCAATAAAGGTTGTTTGAAAGAGCGTGCTTTGAATTACATTTTGGTATTTCGGTGAGGTTTAATCTCAACACCAAAAAAGAAGAACACTGTGTCCTATATTAATTGAATTGTTATTTGTTTAATTTCTTCATTATATGTATAATGGAGGATTCTACCCTGCACCAATATGTCCATGATGGTGCACAGTGCCAGAAACATTTTTCAAATCTCATGCAAAACAAAAAGGAAATAATTTTGTATCACCAATCAATTTCATGTTACCACAACTTATATGCCATAAGTTATCAATTTACAACCTTTCTCTTAATAACTTAAACCGAAGTTTTCAATAACGAAAAAATTATGCTGAAATAAAATAACCTTGATAGAGGATTCATGAATGAGCAAATATATTTTCCATTGGTGGCTAAAAGCGGAAAACCATATTCTGAGCTTTGTTCCTGAAACACATGGACAAGTCGTGCGCAATCAAGCAGTTATAGAAACTAATCAAGTAATTTATTTTCTTCTTTTGTTGTTGTAATTGCCTCTAGTATGAATGTACTTTGTATGAATTTTTATTGTTGAAATACTTGCAACGAAGGTTATGAATTACTCGTAATTCAGATTTGTGGTAAGTGAGTGTCAGAGACAAAGTTATCTCATGTGCATCAGTATGGTTTGCATCTCTCAACATTTGTTCCTCAACCACTTGGTTTCTCTAATAACAGTCATAAACTATCAAATCACTACCATCACATAATTTGTCATGTATTACTTTTTTATTCAGATTCACATACCATTGGACAAAAAATTAGTATTAGACATAATGTGATAATAGATCTCTTCACCATTTTGGTACAAAAACTATTACTTTCTCTTCAATTTCGTTAATCTTTTTCAACTAATTTGAGATTTATTAATTGATCAAATCATTTACAAAGAAGGAAACTATGCTAGGTTGAGTAACTTCCATCCAACTGGCCAGGGCATGGAATAACTTCTATTTTTATCGTGGATGCCTGTGACTATATTCCCAAGATAAGCTCTAGTTCCCAAATCCTTGCGATTCAACATTCTGATGAGCGTTTCATTATCGCTTTCAAATTCAACTCAGCGAAAACAACAATCTATCGCTCAAGTACAAAAGTGAAATAACAAACTAACTGTCATAACTGAAAATTTTAACTATATCCTATCCTTTACTTGCGCTACAAGCAAGCTATCCCACAAAGTAAAGTTGTGATTTGAAACATTTTATTGAATCTAACCTTCTGTAATTCATTCAACATTCTATTGAGATGAGTATTTATTCTAAAGAACGTGGTTAATTTATTAATAAAGATTAAAATTTCAAGTTTAGACCATTTGTTCATGAAAAAAGCACGTGAGTAATTTCATAGTATCTAGCTAGAATTGGATCACTCAAATTCTCTTCAATATAGAAGTGTGTTGGGTCCTTCTTATGAAAATTTATGTGTGTTTTGTAAGTCTAAACCAGAGAGTGTGGGCCATACTTATTTTTCCAATGTCCATCAACCTTCATCAACATTACTTGTCGTCACCACCGTCCCAAATTAGGATTTTGTATCTGTTTTCTTTGTCTTTTGCAACTGAATTGTAGAATTAAGAGATGGAGGAGCTATTAGAGAGAAAAAGTGAACGAATAATATTCTCATTAATCTGTAAAGGAGTGTTGATTACAACTTATATAGCCTCTAAGAGGTGCACTATATTAGAGAGAAAAAGTGAACGAATTATATTCTCATTAATTTTGTACCTCTAAGAGCTCTAGCAACATTCAAGATATATTGGTGATTTCTTTCTACCCTACCATTTTGTTGAGGAGTTTCATCACATGATCTTTGATGTTGAATCCCTTTAGAGGCATAAAAATCAGGGATGAGGAATTCAGGGCCATTATCTGATCTAACAGTTTTCGGGGTGATGTGATGTTGTGTTTCAATGGTATGAATGAAGTTTTTAACATGTTGAGAAACTTCAGATTTTGATTTGAGCAAAATGGTCCATACATATCTACTAAAATCATCCACAATGGTCAAAAAAATATCTGTGATTATGCACATAAGAAACAGCAAGAGGACCCCAAATATCTAAATGTAAAAGTTCAAATTTAGAAGAAGCTTTAGATGTGCTAGGAATAAAGGACAACTATTTATGTCTAGCAAAATGACATATATCACAAGTAGCTTTATTATCACAAGTAATAGAGGGATGCAAATTGTTCAATTGAGACAATCTCTGATTAGAGAGATGTCCAAATCTAAAATGCCAGATGGCTGAAGAAGGAATTACAGTGAAAGTATCTTTATTTTAAGCAGAAATATTACAAAGAATGGGGGAAAAGTTATTAGGAGGAGAAGGGGAACTAGAAGCAGAAGCATTCACCACCAGCTTGTATAAGCCATTAATCTTTTCACCCAAACCAATCATCCTCTTGGTATTCAAGTCCTGAATAGTACAACCAGTAGGAGAAAAATTCATAAAGCAAGAAAGTGATTCACACATTTTAGAGACTGAAATAAGATTGAGTTTAAAGGTTAAGCAATAAAAGACATTTGTCAGGTATAAATGTGGAGAAAAAGAAACATTACCAACATGATCAACTATAACTGAAGAACCATTTGGTAAATTAACATTTGTTGGTTTGATTTTGTAAAGTGAAGAAAAAGAAGCTAAAGAAGAACATATATGATCATTATCACCTGAATCTAAAAGCCAAAAATCAGAATTGGTATTAATGGAACAAGAAATGACACTGTGTATACCTGTCTGAGAAGCATTACTAGATGAAGGACCTAGAAATGAAGAAGAATTGATGTGATTAGAGACAGGTCCTGAAGGAGGAGATGTTGAAAATAGTAAATTTGCCCTTTGTAGTAAAGTCACAAGATGATTATACTTCTCTTGTGTCAAACTGAAATTGGAACCAGTTGCTACCATATCAGTAGTTGAGGAAGATTTACTAGCTTCAGAAATCTCAGCAGTGGTGGCATTGGTTGAATTATGGGACTTATTGACATTAGGATGCCCATGTTTCAAGTAACAAAATTCAACAGTATGGTTGTACCGGTTGCAGAAAGTGCAAAACCTGCTACCAGATTTGTTTGTAGAAGCACCAGAAGGACCTTTACCTTTATTACCAGCAAACCTCTTGGAATCATAGGCATTAACAGAGATGGTTGATTCATCAATAGAAATAGGTGTAGGAAGCAAAAAGTTTTGCCTTTCTTCTTGAACCACTAATGAATATACCTTTTTAATAGGAAGTAAAGGATCCACAAGAAGGATCTGAGTCTTAACAACTGAAAATGACTCATTCAAACCAGTTAAAAACTGCATGATCTGGTCCTCAACTCTATATTGTTTAGCAATGCGAATTGAATCAACCCTACATGTATGAACACAGTTGCAAGTAGGAATAGGTCGATGGGAGTTCAATTCATCCCAAAGAGTACGAAGCTCAAGAAAATATTCCAAAACAGACTTGGTACCTTGCTTAAGATTGTTGATTGTGGAATGTAAAGAAGAGATACGAACACAATCAACCTTAGCAAAACGCTCTTTCAGGTCTTCCCAAGCTGAAATTGCAGTGTCATGGAATAGGATGGTTTGAGCAATGGAGTCTAAAACAGAATTCAAGATCCACAAACGAAGAAGATAATTGCAGCGTTCCCAAGCGCGCCTATTAAGATCTTCAAAATCAGGAATTGGTGTGGATCCATCAATGAAAACTAACTTGTTCTTCGTGCCAGGAGCTCGTTGCATGGAGCAACTCCATGCAAGGTAATTGGATCCATCCAATTTTGGAGTAATATTGAGAGAAGTAGGACTCTCACTTGGATGAACATAGAACGGTGAATCAGTATCTGGAGAATTTTGACGAGGAGCCATGGAAAAACAGAGAAGAAAAGCGTAAAATGCAGAGAAAGAGGAGAAACTGCGATGAAAACGCAGAGAAAGAAAAAGAAGAAAAAGAAGAAGAAGCTTCAATGTGAAGCAAGAAGGATGAAGAAGAAAGAAGCTTCAAGATGAAGCTTTAATGGCGGAAGCAATGTAACTGAATCGTAACAAACTTTTCCAACGGTTTGGGAAAAGTAACTGATACCATATTATGAGAGAAAAAGTGAATGAATAATATTCTCATTAATCTGTAAAGGAGTGTTGATTACAACTTATATAGCCTCTAAGAGGTGCACTATATTACAATGAGACATAGCATGGAGTAATAAAACTCTAGTAACTAATCAGAAACTAACTAAAGCTAGATAACTTGCTGCGCAAGTTATTGTCTTAACTACTTCTTTTCTTCATGATTATCTTCATGTTGTGTTAGGAGCAAGTGGCTTAGCCGTTGTTCCCTCATGATCTTTGTAGTCATGATAGTTGCTTCAGATGTGATGTGATTTTGAAAGGACAGTGATATTCTTACGACGGACTAACAATTGATATAAACTTAATTGTGCAAATCTTGTGTCACTACTTTATAGTACATGAGCAATGAGTTGCAATTGAAATATGTAAACGTATATATCATTATGGGATTTAAATAACACATATGCTTTCGACATATCATGATTTCTATTTACACAATCTAGCATCAATTATATGTCCTTTTAACGAAATTCATTATTCTCTTGACCAAAATTTAAGTATTAGAGACAACTATGTACAAAATATTGAATGCAAGTCTCTTTCTTGCAATTCTATGTTGCATCTGTTCGGATCAAAGTCAAATGAAATATTTTCAACACCATCATAGAAGATTCCTCCAAGTTCATCATCACTAGTTATTTGTTGTTGCTCTTTTGTAACTTCATCCTCAGATACATTTGAATTCTTTTCAAGTAATTCTCTAAACAACGAAGAGCGAAGGAGAAGACTAAGTGCAGTCGGAGAAGTTGACTTGTTGCTCAAGCAATGGTAGTTTTTGTTTTCAAATGATGATTCTTGCTTTTCAGTTGAACTCAGGTCATTTGGAATGAAAAAGCTCTTTTGAAGTGCTAACAACTTTGACTCTTGTAATAGAGTAGAGTTATTTGGGGATGTCACATTCTGAAACTCTTTTTGTAATATTTGTGATTCGTGTTTTGCTTCTGTAGTAGTTTCTGGCTTTAACCATTTTATGTAGCTACTCAATTCAAAATTGGTCACAGCATGAATTCCTCTGTACTCAATTGCTGCTATATCATAAGCACGTGCAGCTTCTTCTTGTGTACCTATATTGGTAAATAATAAGATATGTTATTGAGATTTTAATGAAAGATAGCTATATCTTTATTTTAGTCATACCATGATGGCATTTTGAAATTTAACTTACTATAGGTTCCAAGGTAGAGATATTTGTTTCCAAAAACTCTCCCTATCCTTGCTTCCCATCTACCATTATGATGGTGCCTGAAAAATATTTATTCATCAAGTATTAGTGATTTATGTTGATCACAAACAATTGATAAGCCAATTATTAAGAGTATATTAGGAGAATTTATTACCTTGCAACACCTCTATACTTTGAGACACCTCTTGAAAATCCACTGCTCTTTCTGTAAAATCAATTTTATAAAAATGTCATTTACTCATGGTAGGGAGTATCAATTTTATACTATGGCAGCATGCACACAAACATATATTAATAAATTATTATTTAGGGTGTGTTTGGATTGAGGCTTTAGGAGGGGAAGGAAGGGGAGAGTTTGCTTTTCTTTTATATATCACGGACTATATAACATGTTTTTCTAAAATAAATTAAGTGGGATTGAAGTATTATATGATCGTTTATCATGTTAATATGTTAACTTTTTAAAAAAAACATTTCCTAATGTCCGTAATTTAAAAATGAAAAGTAAACCCTCCCCTCCCTTCCCCTCCTAAACCCTCCATCCAAACACACCCTTAGTATTTACCTTCTTAATGTGGCCAAGTACTCCTCTTTGGTCATAGTATTCATTATCTCTATCTCTTTCTCATAATCTGATATCTGTTGAAATTTTAAAGAGTATTAAATGAATCAATCATCTACATCTAGACCACACAAATTATATATTAGTATTTCATGGATTTGGATTGCCAACGGTCACAATCTCATGCATTCACGTAGTCAATATATTGATGGTCGTTTGCTCGAGATCGGACGATCAAGATTATAAGTTTGATATTTTGAATTTTAAAAAACTTGAATATGCATCGAAATCTGAACCGTCCGATTTGGATTGATCAAACAACCACTAATATACTGACTACGTGAATGCTTGAGATTGTTGATTGCAGTCAATCTGAATCCATTATTCATAGCTAGTAATTAACTTAATATCTTCATACTGGAAAATTAGTGAAAGTTGATGTTCCCCAATACTTAAGTGCAGCTAAATCATATGCTCTTGCAGCAGATTCTTCTTCATCATAAGCCCCTACAATATTTGAATCATATAATTAACTTCTCATCTTATACTTAGCTAAGAGAATGAATATATCAAAATCTTGTCTTCAATATATAAGATACTCACCAAGGTAAACTTTTTGTTCCAATATCAAATTCCAGCCAATTGCAAAATTCCAAATGGAAAGAATCATAAACATGAAGAAAAAAAATGTTAGAGTTGTTAACAAATGAAATGAGCAACAATATATTAATAGGGTTAATGCGAAAACATAAAAGAAGAAATTTTACCTTGCTTCCCTTTCTTCTTTTGTGTTGTGTTCCAAGAAAGCTTGTCCCACAAGTGAGCTTCAAATCGACCAGTCCATCTATGCCTGTTTACAGTTCAACTGTGATTAGAAAAATAAGCACAAGTAATTCAAAGCTGTACGGTTCAGATTTTGATGTATATTCAAGTTTTTTAACCTGCTAACACCACGAAATCTTGAGCTTCTCTTTGAAGTGTTAGTTGTAGAATTTTCACCAACTTGTTGCTGTGGCATCTTGTTACCTTCATCACCTATTTTTGGTGCAGCAGCATGTTCTCTTCTTTGTCTCTTAACACAACGTGCTCCTTTAATTACCTCTTTTCCTTCCATGAACCTTTGACTCTTTCCCAAACACATGACTTCATTTTCTATCAACATTGCCATAAATTTCTTGTGTTTGTTTGATGTTGTTAAAGAATTAGGTAAGAGTTTGTTCCTAATTCTTCTCAACTTTGTACTGAACTTGATACAATGTGTGCGAGGTATGTGTTATATAATAGTTGTATGATGCATGGTTTTGTTGGCCTTATTATGTTGTTTTGTATTTATTGTTACCAACAAAATTAAATGATTGAAGTTACAAACAAGGGTGACGATAATTTCATGGGGAATTTTGTGTAGCCAGCTCTAATTACAAAAGTTTTTTATTTGCTTAGTGAGAATTATATTCACCCTTTGCCTTAAATAAGAACCACTTTCCCAAAGTGATAATGATGTCCCAAAATTTAAGTCAAAACCCTACTTTTATTAGGTAATATCTGTATATATTTAACACATTTGCTAGTAATAATAGAAAAATGCTAATAAGTATTACCAAAAAAAATAAAAAAATATGCTATAAGTGGTAGATATTTACTGTGTCCCTAAATATAGAACAATTTTGGCTAGATCATAGGTATCAAATATGTATTAAACAACTGATGTCACAATTACAGCTTCCGGGCTAACAATTTCGATATGTTTACCGTTGAGTTTGTAATTGCGGCCATTATGGGCTCGTTTGTTACAGATTAAAATAAAAGTGATTTTGACATAAAATAATTTAGAGATTATATTTTAGAGATTTTGTGAAAAATCAGAATCTATTTTGTGTTTGTTTACCGTAACAAAAATCACTTTTTTTAAACAAATAATCTAGTTTGTTTGGATACAACTATATAAAAGGAAATTTTTTGTTACAAAATTAGTTCAATCTTTTAAATCATATCTTCTTTCTCCTCTAAAAAAAATCAATTTTTTGAGAAGCTGCTCTTAATAGCTTCTCATTTGAAGCTATTTTTAGATTCTGATTTTTTAAAAAATCTGTAACAAACGGATGCAAAACTCTTAAAAGTGATTATTTGTTTAAAAAAAGTAATTTTTTTCTTAAAAAAGCTATAACAAACGGGCTCTATATCTTTGCATTTAACTTTGCACATATGTAATATGCCAAAAATTAGTAGAAATGGAAAAGTGAAAAGATTATCACTTGATCACCTTCCTTTATAATGATGTTTCTGCATGCTCTAAAGTTTATAAAAAAAAAAATAGGAAAATGGTATATGTTATATTATGATTCAAATGGATATATCTCTATGAAAATATTTACAATATTAGGGTGTATAATTTAATTTAGGCTTAAATATGATTTTCGTCCCTGTAAAAAAAAAAAATTGAAAAACATTCTTGCAAATTTTTTTTTGTTTGAAAAAGGTCCTTGGCCCCACTATTCAGCTGATATGGCATGGTTCTTGCCACGTGGCAGTTGCTGACTGTGCAATTTCGGCCACGTGGCGCTTACGGGGCATGCCATATAATATTAACTTTTAAAAAATATTTTTAAAATTCTGAAAATTGTTTTTAAAATTAAAAAATATGGAAATAAATTTTAAAAACAATTTAAAAATTCAGAATATAAATTTAAAAATATTCAAATAAATAATTTTCTGAATTTATTTTTTGTATAATTTTCAAAATAAAATTACTTTTTTTGAATATTATATATATTTTTAAATTTCTGAAAATAACTTTCGGAAAAAAAATGATTTTTTTTTAAATTAAAATTTTCGTAAAAGAACAAGAAATTAGAATTTTTTTTTAAATTATAATTTGTTTTCGAAAATTATAAATATTCAGATGATGCAATTTAAAAAAAATATTAATTTCCATATTTTAATTTTCAAAAATTTATATTCAGATTTTAAAAAATTATATAATTTTTCGTTTTTTTTCATATTTAAAAAAATTAAATTTTGAAAAATAATATAATCGAAAAATATTATAAATCTTTTAATGATTTTTTTATATATTAAAATTATTTTCAGATTTTTTAATTTCAAAAAATAATTTTCAGAATTTTAAAAAACTTTTTTAAAAGTTAATATTATGTGGCATGCCACGTCAGCGCCACGTGACAAAAGTTGCACAGTCAGCAACTGTCACGTGGCAAGAACCATGCCACTTCAGCGTTTTGGTGGGGCCAAGGACCTTTTTCAAACAAATTTTTTTTTGCAGGGATGTTTTTCAATTTTTTTTACAGGGACGAAAATCATATTTAAACCTTTAATTTATTTTATTGATAGTTGACAGGAATGATCGAGAATGCTTTATATGTTCTATTTTTTTGAAAGAGCTTTATATGTTCTATTTTTTTTTAACAAAAATAAACGATATTCATTCATTCAAATTGATAGAGTAAATCGATACAATACAAATTCAAATTCGCTAAAAATAAAAAGGATGAATCTGTGAACAAACTCACAGCATCCATGTTAATAGCATAAAACGGCCAAGTACCTATGCCTACAAATATTACTAATATGACTATATTCATGTCTCCGGATCTGCAACGTTGACGACGTCAAAGTCATTGTCATCGATCGAATCTGCATTTGCTCAAAACTAATCTTTTAACCTGAAACAAATAAACACCGCACTAAGACGGGAAATTAAAAACACACCGCACAAAGACGGGAAATCAAAACAAACAGAGTCGTTCAGAGACGACGAAATCACAAAAACAAACGAAAGAAAACATAAAATATGTGAAATCACTTATTCAATTAAGATAGATAGAAAAACAATTTGAAGAGGTGATTTTTGGGTCAAAATTGACCCTAAATCACCTCTCTGAAGAGAAAAAGAAGAAAAATGTGATAGATAGGGTTTGAGAATGAGAGAAGAGAGGGGAAAAAGGGGGAGATACACGATTTTTTTTTTTTGTGACCATATAATACCGACGTTGGACTGTTTTCTAATTTAAGAGGCAATAAAAGACAACATGATTGCATAAAATGAAGGTTTTTTTAATCTAGTCTTTTCGGATTCATCTATTGAAGTTTGGTTACCCCACGCTATCTATAGTTTACGGTACTTCCTATGATAAAAATGTTCATAAATTATTCATCCATAAGTCTATATATAACATATTTTATATAATTAAGAATATAATAATAATCCTTCAAAAAAAAGAATATACTAATAATGTGAAATATTTTATATTATTATCTTATACTATTATTATTACATAACGTAATAAACTTAACAACTCAATGTAAATTAACTTTATCGAATTAAATAATAATTGGAAATATTTTTTATTAAAATAATGAAAAACATTCATATATAATAATATATGCACTGGATTTACATGTTGTCATTTTGTATTTTTGGCTTGAGACTTTAGTTTAAGCAAAAGCAAATTTGCTTTCAACTTTTCCTCCCTGATAGAGTTTTTAAATCTAAAAATGGAAACAATTGTTTTAGCTAGGGTATCTAGTGGTTACACGGCTTGACTAAAGGGCCAAACAGTACAAATTTAGGGTTCCCTTTATTTGCTAAAAAAGAGTAAAGGACTAGACAAGACAAGTTCAGTCGTACAATGTTTGATTTGTAAAATTGTTTATGAAACATGATAAACTAGAGACAACGGACATGACAAAAACATAAATTTTTATCTCTCACTGAATCACAACACAATTTTTTGTCTCACGTACACATTATCTAAAATAAAAATGTAGTTTTTTGTCCACAAAAAATTGAATGAATAAAACCAAAATATATTTCATACCATAAAAGTTTTATCATATGTTATTCTGTCTTGTATTATGATATTTTGTTGTGTTGTTCTGTATAATACATAATGTTTAGTAAGTCAACACACCCTTATAGTTTAGACCTGAAAACGTAGACCACAAATGTTTGAATAAACAGTCAACTTAGTCCTTAAACTATCACTTTACAATCAATTTGGTCCCTGAACTATTAAAATCAACTAAAACGTCCTTAAACTATAAGAAATACAATAATTTAGTCTCTAAATATACTCTCCTCCATCAATTTGGTCCTTAGATCAGTTAACTAAATGACCAAATTGATGTATTTCTCATAGTTTAGAGATCTTTTAGTTGATTTTAAAAGTTGAAGAACCAAATTAGTGAGATAATGATTGTTAAGGGACTAAATTGAATGTTTATTCAAAAAGTTTATAAAAATTCAACTTAGTTCATAAATATATATACTATGATAAAAAAAGTTTTAGATCTTCATCTAAGATGAGGGTCTCATATCCTCCTAATTCAGATTCAACTCGACAAAATTTAATATTTTATTCGTGGACTCTGTCCAGAAGGTTCCAGCTTCCAAGGGCGCAAGAACTTTTATGGAGAATAATCCAATACCAGCTTGTAGCTGAAGGTACTCTAGATATCTCTGGTTTACAGAATGTGCATAGTTTATGCTTTCTCACGTGTCAGCTCAAGTTAATGTTCACCTGTTTATATGGGCTTGGACAAGAGTTCTCCCTTTGTTCCTCCAAAGAATTTTTCTTTTCCAGTCAAATGCTGCCATGTTTAGAAAGTGAAACTATCCTCAAAACTCATTGGGGAGATTTGGTTGAAGAGAAATGCTAGCAACACACCTTCTAACACACACTTTTCAACACACTTTCTTTGATTGGTTAAAATTCACATGGGACCCACAAAAAGTATATAGGACCCACATGATTTGGTGGGACCCATTTGAATTTTAACCAATCAAAGGAAGTGTGTTAAAAAGTGTGTGTTAGAAGGTGCGTTGCTAACATTCCTCTTTGGTTGAATATTCTGCAGAGACTGCTCAGGAAGGCTTGGAGAGTAGGAATGTTGGTTCAAACATATCTCAGGTATCTCCCAGCACTTCTTTAACCAGCAAGAAACAGAAGAAGCCTATATACAAAGAGAAGTCTGCTAGTTTCAACTCGACATGCAGGAGAACCTGTGCCAAGAACTAAGAACTAAGAACTGGACATGAAGATCCTTTTTTTGGTAGGGTGATGTATTCCCCTTGTTTTCTGATGCATCACATCACTTTCATTGCTCTTATGGAATGTTAAATACCAGGATGCGCATTCAACGTTAGGGCTTTAGCTTTAGGTGTATAAGTTGTTCTCTATACACAACTAAAACAAAAACAAACTAGAAGTATTGGCTATTAACATGAAGAAAAAAAAAATTAGCAAGAGAATGCTCATATAAAATCAAATTAGGAGCACGGATGCAAAAACAAATTAGGACAATGCTCATATAAAAATTGAGTAAGAAAATGCTCATATAAAAAGGGAGATACTTATAGAGATCATAGTGGAGTGAATTGATTGATAAAAGAATAATGAAAATGGTTCAATGAAGTCAGTTATTTATAAGAGTGAGTTTGTCTAACTACCTAACCAACTTGATAACTCTAGTTTCTCACTACTAATTAATATTGTATCCTTTTTTCTTTTTTTTTTGTTACAATATATTGATGAGAATTAAACACGAATTAATAAACTAAACGTAACGACGTAATGTGATAAAAAAAGCGAGAAATTCACAAAGGATGTTGGATCCCAAGCAAATTCTCAAGTTATGGAAATGAACCTAAAATTACTAATAGTTTGATTTTAAGAAAATAATTAAAGTCCAATAATTAACCTAATTGGTCCCTATTTCATTTTGGTCCTCGGTTATGGTTATGACTTAAAAGCGATAAAAATAAAGTGTGGTGTCGGTGCTACTTCTCATTTATGGATATATTGTATCCTTTTTAAATGAGAAAAAAATGTATATTTGGAGGTGATTACACATATTAAAATAGTGTCATGTCATCGATTTATTCGTAGGAAGGGGAAGAAGTTAGGTTTACACTATTCTTATTGAAATCATAATCCATCAGAATGTTTGAGAGCCTTTTATAAATAGGGATTGATGTCATTAGAACTCAAAATCAATTCTATAGTTGGAGATGCTTTATAAAAAAAAATTGATGAGAATGAGAGAGAGAGAGATTTGAGGAAGGAAAACTATTTCAAGTGAATTAATAATCATATCCAACAAAAGTTGCATGAAAAAAAACATAAATTAAAACAAACAAAAATAATATTTATCAATTGATCAAATTTGAATCATTACAATCCAATAATACATTAATTGAAGATTTGCTCAAAAAAAAAACATTGCTTGAAGGTATTCCCAAAGATCAAAGTTGAAAAGGGAGTAACATTCCCAATCATTTTTTCCTTGTTTATTTTCTTCATATATAAAGTACATTAATGAATATACTTTAGGTATTTATTTATTTTTCTAGCATGGCCTACCCACAACACAATTGAGTGCCCCAGAAAAGCGTGTAAGCCTATTAGCCTGAGATCCATGCCTTGGTCTCATTAGGAACCCTTTTTTGAATGGAAGATTCTTAATAGGAGGACCAGATTGAATAAATGTAGCACCATTCATGAAATGATCACTTTCCGATCTCCATTGCCATTTTGACCAAACAGCTTCTGGTGCATAATCTCTGTGTGTAATTGTTTTTGCAGCATTGTTATTAGGAGCAATGAAACGGTTTCCTTGACTAAGAATTGTTGGGGCTGAGCTTCCACCAATTGCATACATGATCCAATGTGTGTAATCATTGTTCAAAACATGGAAAAATCCCCATCTGCACCTTGGCATTCTTTGAATCAATCCTTGTCCAAAATGGTTGAATGCAACTGTGATTTGCATAATCTTGTCATCTTGATATGTATCACTAGCTCCAAACAACATCACCTGAAATATATCGATACAATATACATTTACCAAATTAGCAATGTATTGTACATAGTGAGATATTCTGAAGGAAAATGCTAACACGTGCCCTTAGGGCATTGTTTAAGGAAAATGAATTATACTTACATCGTTATGTTTGGTCATGTGGCAATTTGAGATGGTGACTGCAGTAGAGCCTTGAATGACATCAACAAGACCATCCTCACAATTAGATAAGGAAATATGATCAATCCAAATGTTTGATGAACCAAAGACAGAGATAGCATCACCATCACTCCTTGTTCTTACTCCAATATGATCAAAAGAGTCTCTAATCAAACCACCATTCCTAGCTTTAATGTTCTTGATGCGAAGACCGTGAATGATGACATTGTTCACGAATTGCATGGTAATTCCAGCACCTTCCCTAATTTGCACATTGGCTCCACGACCGTCGATGGTCTTGTCAGATGAAACCATTAACTCTTGAGTCAATGTAATGACCATGCTACGTTGGAAAATAATCCAAAGTGGTCCCTTTTGAACGGCACCAAATCGGAGAGTGCCAGGTCTTGGGTTCACCATATCGTTGTCGGAAGGATCTGTGACAACATAGATCCTTCCACCAAGTCCTCCTGTGGTCCTTCTACCGAATCCTTTTGCACATTTGGCTAATAGTTGACGGTTTTGGGCCCAATCTTTTCTACACCTCCAACAACTGTCAATTGGATTGGTGGCCATACATCTTGCTCCACGACCTCTACGACCTCTACCACCACGTGTTTTTTGGCTCATTAGTTCCCTCCTTGTGTCATTTAAATTTCCTTCTGCTTTCATTGCCGCTTCCATTGCCCTAATTACAAGACAAAATTATATCATATTCTTTGAGAATGGAACAAGATTCTAATCAAGGTTGGAAAATTTCCCATTTTTATATCATAGAAACTTAAGTTTATATGTGATTGTTTCTAAACACGAATCTTTTGCAACCATCCAATCAATTCAACTAAATCTCAAATACTTGATCAAATTACAATTCAGATCCAATTGTTGAGATTTGGTTAGATCAATTGGATGGAAATAGAATATTCGGGTTAGTGTTTCCATATAGGTGTGAGTCAATAAACCATACACATCTCGATAGGACGATCAAAATTTAAATTTAAAATATTGAATTTAAAATATGGATCGTGTAATCTTGATCTGACAACCAAAATGTGTGGTAACATCGTTGTGTCACAACCCGTATATGATATTAAAGATAAATAAATAATATAGATGATAATATAACAAGAGAAAAGTTATAGAAATTACAAATGAACGTGAAGATTGATCTCGTGTGTAATGTTTTCAGGATTGGGTACAAAGGACTTGAAAGCAATTTGACGAGCCAAATCAGCTTGTGCTTTGAGGTAATCATCAAATTCACCAATACGACCTTCAAGGCATGGAATAGTTATGGCCAAAACCAACAAAATAAAGCTAATCTTCATTGCACTTCCAGCCATTATTAATCAAATGGCTGTATAAATCTTAATAATGAAGGTTTTGTATAGGCTTCAACAATTTTTTTTTTCTTTTTTTTTTGTTCTTGGTTTGTAAGACAAGGATGGCTAAGGTCTTGAAATCTCAATAGAACAATTACTTGACCTTAGCACCAATGCCAAATATTAAACCAAGATGATTTTATTGTGTTGACATATTACTGGGATATATGAGTTATGGTAAACTATCACGCTTTAAATAATGGTAGAAATGAAAGTTTTAGTTCTATATTTAGAAGTTTATGTAGTGGATAACCGTTCTTTTTTCTTAGGCTACTCTTGATCCATTAAAACTTGCTTAAGAAAGGGTCCTCATACAAATAAAATTTGCTTAAAATAGTAATGACTATGAATCTATCCACTTGGCCAACAAATTCTCAAATTTTATAATAATAACTTCTTCCTATGACTATTTCCCTTGTTAAAATTTGCCAAATTTGGCTATACTTAAAAGTCTCACATTCTAACCGTTATATACGGATAAACATACTTTGTTAATTTGTTTTTTATTTGCTTCAAAATAATTTATATGTCTTTACTTGTCAATATTGTTTGTATTGAATTATATATGACAATTTTTTTTAGGGGTATTGTTTACCGGTTACAAGCTAACAGGTATATCACAATTTATCCCTAAAAAAAAAGGTATATCACAATTTATGTTTCATGACCCAAAATAATTCACAGAGAATAATTTAAAAAGAAAAAACTTGAGTAGAAGTACTCGAGTGTAAACAAATAATAACCAAATACACCAATAAGCAAATTACATAAACTTCAAAGCAATGGGGTTTGGATCATTTGAACACAAATCTACTAAGCCATAGTATATTATGTCGATCATGTGTCGGCTTATCGGTAAGACTTAAAGTTGTATTGTTATTTTATTAGACAAAGTTCAAATCTACTTTAAGATAGTTACAAAATTGTTTTTTGGGGAAGTAACAAAATTGTTATTACTACCATTTTGATTAATGATGATTTCATTTTTTTTCCAATTTTTGTAAAGTATAGTATATAATATATATTATCATCACATTAGGCGAAGTGCAACAACATTAATAGGCATTAGGTATATGAGTTCGTTTTATTTATATGATGCTCAACATCGACTTTTTTTTCTTCAATGTGAAACTTGTAACTCACACTAACCAACAACAACTCGTCCCTCAAGTGTAAGTTCATCCATTCATTTGGGTATGTTTCTCCTCAAACGGAAGTTTTTTCATTTACACACACTTACACATTCGTTATCAGTTGTCACTCTATCCACGGAAGACGATGTCTGGCCATCATTGTCAAGAAGAATTTCGATACAGGGAGTCGGTTCTATTTAAACAAATTATAAGCTTTGATACCATTATCATATCATGAGAAGAGATCGAGAGATCATCACATTGAAATATATAAGCAACCATAAAAAAATAAAAAATTGATTCCATATCTTTTTCCAAATTAAAACCTTGATACACTACGTACATGAGCCACTTTACTTAAATGTTGATCGATAGTTATATCATGTGTTTCGTATTTGAGATTCCTTTCAAGTGCTACCTTTTTTTATCAAATAATTCAGTGCTTAAAAATTCATCTCTTAAAGTAAATAAATGTGGTATCTGAGGTTCGAACTCAGCCCCTATATATATTTAGCAATGTCCCTTCAACTTGTGCTAAGCTAACAAGACTTTGAGATGCTACCTTTGTTAACATGCCCCTCCATAATGATGGTGGAATACCATGAGATGTTTTGGTGCCAAAAATTGTAATGTAATGTGACTATTCTTGATGTAAACCTGCCGGCCGGTACCGGTGTTGAGATTGTTTGTGAGAATAAGTATATGAACAAAATAATTATTATGTTTTTAAAGAAATAGACTAAAAAATATTAACTACATCTAAAAATGTAATTTGATAATAAATTTCATCTAACAATAAGTGAAGTGTGTTAACTTTTTTTTAGATAAAACAAGAGTATGAACTTGCATTAAAGTGGCTATAGACATCTAACTAGTTTGAGACCTCTAGAACCACAAGTCCTTTATAAGTGTACTCAAAAATTTATTAATAAAAGAAAAAGAAATACAAAGAGTCTGGGGTGGGGATGTGTCGTACCCAAGACAAAAGACAATAGAACATTAAAAAGAGTTAAGGGAATCGAGAATTGGATATTCTAGGCGATCCCTAAAAAATACATCTCTTAAAAACTAAGGAATTTCCTCATCCATCGAATTTTTCCAAACCATAGCATCCCCAGTCGGAGAAGAAGGAATGACAATGCAACACCCCTAATGCTCCAATAGAGAAACTTCATGAGTAATATTTGATATGATCACCTCTAATGGTCAATATTAGACTTCATCTTCGTTTGGTGACTCTTCGACACGTAGGGTGTGAACTTGTATTATCAACATTCTCTTCGGCATTTCTAGAGTCAAAAATTGACTGGGCAATTGCAAGATTTTTTTGAGCAACTCTACTTAAAATTGGATATGTTGGTGATACTTCCAACAAAATTGTCTTTGAAACAATTTCATGTTCATGCTCAATATCATTAGAAACATTACAACCTGATGCTCATGTATGTCTTTCTCCGAACTAGTGTCATCAACAACCATAAAATCCTAATTTGATACATAGCGAGTATTATTTTTTTTGAAGAAGTTAAATTAGCCCACCCAAATTAGCATCGGAGAGAATGAAACATGAGACCTTGAGGAGGAGCACACTCCCAGATCCCAAACCAATACCACTAGGCCAACCCAAGTGGGTTAATACATAGCGAGTATTAATAATTTAGTTTGGGCAAATGTCCCTATTTGTATAGGGTGGATCATTCACCAGTCCTTAGAGATTACAATGTCAAACTCTTAACACACAATTAATTAAATTAATAACATTGATTAATAATCTATATATTTTTTGCTTGACTTTTTTTATTAAGAAGGAAACCACATTTGTTTATTAAAAAAAAATATGACCAATCTTGTAAAAAATAACAAACAATTATTTTCCATACTTACTTTCTTTCTAAATTAATTTATGTTCTTTTATTTATATTTTTGTTATGGTAACTATTACATTGAATCTCCCATGGCAAAGATTGACTGATTTGAAAATATATGTATCAATGACAATGAATTGTAAAAAAAAATTTCTTTATACAATAATTTATTTTAAATATAAGAATTTGAAGATAAATGTTTTTTTCTTAAAAAAATCTCAAATATTTCTTGTAACAAAAAAACAAACAAGGATTATCAATTAAAATGTGTCTATCTATTAACAAAATAAATTTAAGAGGTATCGAATTTATTTTTAGAAAAATAATTTTAGTCAAAAACATGTTTAAAGTAGTGATGGTGGGATCTACTATCTATATGAAAATTCATATTTTCTTTGATGTGTTTATTGTTTAAAAGACTTTTTTTTTTTTTTTGAGGAAGTTGTTTAAAAGACTTGTTTTCCCCTTCTTTAAAATATTTTTATTTTAATATTAAATGAGTGCATTTAATATCTCTTAATTTTCAATAAGAATACTTTTGACAAAAAACTAACAAAACTCAATAATATAAATAAATTTCTTATAAAAAATTATATAAATAAATTAAACTGCTTTCATTTTATTCAATAATTGATGTCATTCCAATTTAAAATATTCATAAATTTATATGATTTTAATCTTATTTTTTTTACAAATATAATTTTAATTTTTTAATAACTCTACTCTTTTTCCATGAAAAAACAACTCTCCTTTTTTTTCCCGTCAAACAAGTACACATGAAGCTTCCCTAAAAAAAAGTACACATGAAGCCCTAGGGTGAACTGTTTGTAATTGTTTTAAAGGGAACTAGTCATTGCTATGCAAGCATTTTTATTAATTTTAATATTTTTGTAACCACATATTAAAATGCTATGCAAGCATTTTGTAAACAAGTACAAATGAAGCTTCCCTAAAAAATTATTAAAATGCAATGCAAGCCGTTTCAAAAATATAATTACTTTTGTTCATGTATTAAGAAACTATTAAGAAACCTATGGCGGCTGAACCACTTACTAAGAAAGGTCCTCCTTGGGTTAGTGATAGAGGTGCTTCTACTTCATGTACCATACAACATGTTGTTGTTACAGCCCCTTCAACTCCAGCTACTATCATAAATATTCAAGAACGGTCTACAACTCAAAACATTGCTCCTCCTAAGGATGTTTTGAGTAATTCTTTTAGTTTTGCTTTACAAAATATTTTAGATGCAATTCCTTAGGGCGTGTTACCTCAGTCAACTATCCTCGTTTTGGACTTGGTTATCGATGTTGTGCACGGTGACATGCACCCTCTTGAAGTGGAGAAAACACAGCCAGAATCTTGGTACGACGATTTTCGAAAGCTTTCTGTTGCTGCTGCTCTGCTTTTGACTTATGTAGAGCACGTAGACGTGCATGAGAATTTTGATGGCGCTACCTTGGATTAAGTTAGGGAGGTCAGCTCTTTGCCGGTTCTAAACATTGTAGTGCACGACGAAGTCACTGCCTCTTATAAAGACATGCCCTCGGCCACATTTGTGCATCCACACCATATTGTGGTGCACACAGTCCCTACAGCACCGGTAGATGGTTCAGTCATACAAGCCTATGCCATTAATTCGGTTCCAGATCCCTTCCCAACAACCCTTGCCTTTGTTGCAGACTCGGTACCCGTGAACACCAGCTTAGGCACGCAAGTTCTGCTGACAGAGGATGCGGCTGCGACCATTGTGTCTAGCTCGGCTCCCATTGCAAGTTCATTAGCCACGCATAAAGTTGGTATTGTGTATCACAGTAATCCAAGGATTCAACATGATATGAGCTTTGACAACAAATCAAAGACTATGACAAGAGGAAAGTTGAAGCTCCTTTCACTCTAGTCTTGTCAAAAAAGCAAAAACATAAATTAAAGAAACAACAACTTACCGAGAAGCCGTCGTATAAAACCTGTTCCACGGGAGAGCCCTCGCCATCTACCCAATGAATTTTTTCTATTGGAATATTATAGGTGTGCATGTTATCTCTTCATATTTATCACAAAGGCAACTGTTGCGCTGACAAGTTGGCTAATATGGGGCATGCAGTACAAGGTTCAGTTTGGTTGACGGCTTTACCTCCAGAATTGAACTTTGATTTCTTTCGGGATAGATGTGGTCTGTCTAATTACAAATGTCCCTAGTATATTGGTTTTCTCTTCCTATTTTTGTCTTGTTTTGAGGTTTTGGTCTAATCCCCCTCTTTGTATATACTTTTTCCTCCCTTTTTTAATAATATTTTGAGTTTGGCAGCATAGGATGAAGGTTCATCGGGGTGTCAACCTAGTTGGGATGTCGGTGCTACCTCTTGATGTCTGTCCTTCCTCCTGACTTATCCAAAAAAGAAATTATTATTAACTTAAGCTCTTAATTAATAGAGATCAGCGAAGAGACTCATGTGCAATTTTTGTTAATAAGGTCATTAGTAGAGGTGAGCACCCATGACAATAACGAATTAATGATCTAGGATCATCAAGAGATTGGAACACCACATTTCCGTACTAAAAAAAATTAAAATATTATGTGTCACATATCTTATATATATCTAACATTTAGCATATTCATATTAAATATAAGACAAACCACATTTTATTCCTACATTGTCATTGCAATCAACACAACATGTCCGATTTCTTGAGGAAAAAAAAACATAACATGTCTCATAACTTCATCCAAAAAAGTCTGGTACGAGGATTTAATACATCAAAACCAATTCTGATCTCTCACCTAGCTAAACTAAAGCTGTAATATCACTTGTTAAAAAATCTCATGGAAGTTATGGGAGCAACGATAAACTAATGATCAAAGATTACCAAAAGATCGATGGATCACATCTCCAAGCAAAATTTTGGATATATAAATTATGCTTTCTTATATATCCAACATTTAATTTAACTAATTTATATAATAAATGTAATGTAACTAGTCACACTCGGATCCAAAACATTGCCAACCGTAGCAGCTTGTAGATTGTGTACCTATTAAGTTTAGGAGCATTTTTTTGTCGGAAACTTTGTCTAGACAACAAGTTTTCTTGTCTGACAAATGTCCTTTGATCTTTGTTATGATCAACTAAATAGAATCCCTCAATGTGACTATTGTAAGTAAACTTGCCTTGTTAGAAAAACAAAAAACACTACCTATTGTGCACTTTCAAAAGGTTATTGATTACACCAATTACATATAAATTAGACTTTATTTGACAAAAAGGTAGGAGATAACGAATAAGCAAACCACAAAATTTAAGTATTAATACTGAAATTTTCTCAATATATTTGTTCGATTATAAACTATAATAAAGAAATAGGTTATCAAACGTGCAACTTTGCTGTAATCTTAAGAAAAATACTTAAATGGACACAAAATTTTAGACACAAAATTCATGCGCGTATATAAAATACACATCATTTAATTATCAAAAATTTCATATCATGTAATTCTTTATTCTTTCTTTTTTTTTCATTTTTGTGAGTATTCAAACCACACAAGAATTTTTCTTCATCTTATCACTTATTTGTAATCCTCTAGCTGGTGATTTGCCCTTCGCCATGGCAAACACATCCTTAAAAGAACTACGGCCAACATATTAATCTTGTTACTATCATTGGAATATAACATCTCTCATGGTTTGGTTTTAATATTCGTTTACAAACACAATCTGAAAAAAGAGATGATTGGTCTTTTATGGCAAAAAAATCACATTTTTGAAAGCAAATTCCCTGCTTGAACACTTGTTTTCACACTTTTGACCAAAACTGGAAAGTATTCTTCTTCACACAGTTCTTTTCACAGTCCTTTGTTGCTTAACTCACAATCAACATATTCTTCCTTCACAACATTGAAAAGTCTATTAATTTTCATTAGCAAAAAGGAAAAGAAAACTTAAACTAATAAAGAAAAAATTAATGAAAGTATGTTTTAGCATATAATGTAATATTTTTAAAATCAAACTGGAGATCAACCGGTAAGACTTTTGATCCATGCTTCAACCGTGGTTGAACTGTTGACAAATAAAAATAAATAAAAGTTGTAATGATGAAAATCGATTGAACAACAAATGTTAGTATTGTTGATTTTTACGTCGAATAGAACTATTGACCTCTTTATCACTTCACTCATTAACTCCTCCGCCGCAATCATCAAATCATTATTATTATATGGGTCCTGCTAACCGGTGCTCCCGGGACACTGGTTAAGCATACCACAAAAGGGAATTATTACCATAAAAGGAAACTGTTTTTGACTTTATTATAAATTAATTACACAATTTCAATGCATTAACTACTATATAACTTCCTTTTTTATATCCTTAACCAATGCCCCGAAGGCACCGGTTAGCATTTCCCTTATTATATTCATGCTCAACTCGTTGAACCGACCAATTTGTTTTTTAGAAGATAGATATAATGATTAATGTCTTAAAGTTTGCATATACCTCATATACCTGATTGAAGATTGTTACTATTTGTTCTTATAGAGAATTGAGACAAAATCTGACCCTACCAATACTAGGAACTAGAAATTTTTTTCTCTGCATTAAAAAAGTGAATTATATAATAATAATATTTTAAATGTTTGGGTCAGCATTCCTTAAAAAAAATGTTTGGGTCAGCATGTTGGTCTTAATCTAGGTTTGCTTTTGCTAAAGATCAACCTACGTACCGAAAGAATGACAAGAAGAAAACTGGAATCAATCTTTTGTACCTGGCTCCTGTGGACTTTAATACACTCACTTTATTTATTGTTTATTAATAAACTCTTTTTCTTAATTACCACATAATTGTCGAATCATTACATATCCACCAAAACATCATAAGATTTCATTACAAAGTGAAATAAATTATAAGTATAACAAGCATGCGGATAATAGTTTAAATAAAGGGATTAAGAAAAAAAGAGAATAATGAAACTAGTTTGATGAGCATGTTGAAAGATCCAAGATATTAGGGTAAACGGAAAAGCTTAAATTAGAAATCAAATAAATATTGCATATACAAATCTCTCTTTCTCTAGTTTAAGTGATTAGAGCTTAATTAGGGGTTGCTTATGGAAGAACACTAATTGTAACTTGAGTTCAACTGAAATTTCTTTAGACAAAAAAGAAAATCTCAAATTCCTTAATAAACACTAAATGTTAATTTCATCCTAAACTCTCGATGAGGTTGATAGTTCTAGGTGATACAAGGTACGTCTCTCACAATTTAGTTTTTTATCAATTAAATAATATCGCTTATTTGAATAGAAGAAAGCATATGAAAAATCTTATTAATTAAAGTGTCTTCTATGTGTGAAATTGTCTCATATGATCTACGACAGACCGATGTTTGAAAATCGTTTGAAAATCTAATAAAATCGGTGTCACTCTCTATAAGTAAAAGCTTATGGTATTAATCGTCCTGGAGAACTGAGAATGTGACCCAATTGGTGTTGTTGCCTCAAACTCGTTTTTATTGAATTAACCACATTATTGTCTAGTATTCTGAACTTCAATTTGAAAGTGATGACATTAGTAATCAGGTGATACCATTGTTTGATCCTTAAGGGAGTCTGAGAGATACAAGTGATTTAGACATTATATATTTACCCAAAACCTTAGCACATTGGGTTTATTGATCATCTCACTTATATATTGCTTAACAATCACTTTTTCTTTTAAAGTGAGACTTCTACCTCACACTTGTTACACAACAAATTAAAGAGTTTATTTAATCGTAGTCATTCACTATTCAACAAATTAAAAGTACCCTAAAAAGCATGTAAGACAGCTTCATAAACAGTAGGTGACCCTAACTGTTTCAACATCTAGTCACAACATGATTTCCTTAGCCAATGTTTATCATGTAATAACAACAACTGTCCCATTATATGTAACAATGATACTAGCCTATGTCTCAGTCAAATGGTTTAAGATCTTCACACAAGAACAATGTTCAGGAATAAACAAATTTGTTGCAAAATTCTCAATCCCTCTTTTATCATTTCAAGTTATTTCTTCCAACAATATCTACAAAATGAGCCTAAAACTCATGTATGCTGATTTCATTCAGAAACTTCTTGCATTTGTTCTCTTAACAGCACTTATTAAGATTAGTGGTAAAGGTGGTTTGAAATGGATTATAACTGGTTTTTCATTATCAACACTTCCTAATACTTTGATTCTTGGAATTCCATTGTTAAAAGCAATGTATAAGGATGAAGCTATTGTCTTGTTAGCTCAGATTGTTTTCTTGCAAAGTATGATTTGGTACAATTTGCTTTTGTTTCTTTATGAGTTTGATGCTGCCAAGAACATGCTATCTGCACCTCCATCACAAGACACAGGTACTAATAACAAACAAGCGATTAAATCTTATCTTACAATGTATAAGGATTTTGATTAGTAAAAAGGTATTGCATCCGCTCTGCAGCCAGATATGTAGGCATAATTGGTCGAACTCCATAAAATAAATTAGTATTTGCATGTATGCTACCATTTCTTCTTATCATAATTTTAAATTGTGGTCTACAGCCGCAATTACACTTGTAATATAAAGGTTTTAGAGGTCTTTGCAACGGTATTGTAACTGCAAATGCGGCTTCATTGGCAGCATTTTTCTTCAAATGCAATTTAGAACTATGCTTCTTACATTCAGTTCCTAATGTTTACTTGAAGGAGAATCGGAGACAGCTAGTGAAGTACAGTCAAAAGAAGGAGAAGATGAAGAACATGTTGGAACAAAAAGGAAAATGAAGATCTTTCCCATTCTTGTCACAGTGGGGAAGAAGCTAATCAGAAATCCAAATACATTTGCCTCTTTAATAGGCATCATTTGGTCAAGCATACAGTTCAGGTGATTAATGTAATGTGTCTACACACACGCATGCACATCCAATTAGATCTCACCATCTAGATATTTATGAGATATTTTAGAGAGTAACAACACAAAGTGACACAATCATGTGATTTGATTGAATGCACGTATAAAGTGTTTTATACAATTAGTTAATAGAAATTAATCGCTCTATATATAATTTCCTAGTCACAGTGAGATCATAAGTAAGGATATAATTAATAACATGTTGCAGGTGGGGGATACATATGCCTGAAGTAATCAATCATTCAATAGAACTATTGTCCAATGGAGGTCTTGGTATGGCAATGTTCAGCTTAGGTATGTTGTATATAAATTATGAGCAATGTTATATCTCTAGAAAAATAACATCAAGAATTCTTCAAGAATAAAGAGCAGCCAATCACAATGCACTATTTGCCACAATTTAAGGAGGTGTGGCTGAAAATAGGAAGTGAACAAATAAATCATGCAATTATAACTTGACAGTTGTATCTTGAAAAATTCTTGATACTATTTTTCTAGAGAAATAGATTTTCCATAAATTATATGTGCATGGTTTCTTTCCTTGTTATGAATTATGAAAATAAGGATTTAAATGATATACCTAGTCAATGTAAAATTAACTAATTTTATTAGAAAATCAATGGTATGATATAGAAAAAT